>Ga0209039_10000436_pt1 | contig 40687 bp, 33 predicted proteins | sample BogFormECP12_OM1_FD_188238 | JGI IMG/M metagenome (GOLD analysis project Ga0209039, IMG submission 188238) | Bog forest soil microbial communities from Calvert Island, British Columbia, Canada - ECP12_OM1 (SPAdes) (version 2) | ecosystem: Environmental > Aquatic > Freshwater > Wetlands > Bog ...
GTTGGGGGTGCGCGAGGTTCTGGTTCAGGATGTGAACGATGCGCGGCTGACGGTTGCGAGGCAAATGGGCGCCACGCTGGCGGTGAACACGGCCACCGAGGAGGGCCGTGGACAAGCGCGCCAGTTTGCCGGGCAAGGCCTGGACCTGGTGCTCGACGCCAGCGGTCCGGACTCGGCGCGGCAGGCGGCCTTCGATCTCTGCCGGCCGGGCGGGCTGGTGGTGCTGCTGGGCATGGGCAAAGAGCGCAGCGAGATCGACTTTGTGACCAGCATCCGCAAGGAACACCGGGTGGCCATGTCGTTTGCCTACACGCCCGTGGACTTCGAGCGCGCGCTCAAGCTGCTCGCGGCTGGCGAGATCGACCTGACGCCGTGGACCGCCGAACTGCCGTTGGAGGAAGGCCAGAAGGCATTCGAGAAGATGACCGCCTCGCGCGGCGATACGCTGAAGATGGTGCTGCGGGTGAGTTGATGCGGGCGGACTTCAGAACCGGGCGTGTTGCCTGGTTCATTTCCTGGGCGGCTCACCCTGGGTGCATTGCTGAGACTCCTGGCGAGCCCAGCCGCTCACGTCCAGTCGGAGTTCCTGGAGCGCCACGGAAAGGCCGGCAGCGCCTCAGGTTCATGCGACAATGCAAGTAAGAATTCGATGCCCACCTCGAGTGTGCACGGCGGTAGACTGAAGAAGGCGCGAAAGTGGCGGAATTGGCAGACGCACCAGACTTAGGATCTGGCGGGGAAACCCATGAGGGTTCGAGTCCCTCCTTTCGCACCAATAACTTACAGTCATTTACAAAATCGCCATTTTTCGACTGTGCCGAAGATTGTGCCCACCCCCCAAAAGCTGTGCCTACTCGTTCGCTGGTGAACGTTCCGGCAAGGCCGCCTGTGGATTTGCTTCGCCCCTACCCAGCCGAAAACATGCTGGCCTGGCCAGTCGGTCAGCGTGTCGGAAATGTGCGGAACAATGATCCTGAATTGCTTGAGCATACGACCGCGACTTCGGATTATGAGAGCAGTACGCGCGGGCGCGCGTGAGCGCGGATTAGGGCGGGCTTGCATGGATGAGCAAATGGAAAGCCTAGGGAGCTGCCGGGGCCTCGGCCGTGCCGCCAATCTCCTCGCCGGTGACCACCAGCTCGACGCGGCGGTTCTTCGCCCGACCTTCGGGCGTGTCGTTTGTTGCCACGGGCTGCGACATTCCGAATCCGCGCGAGGTCACCGAAGACTCGGGAAGGCCCTGCTGCACCAGGAAGTTCAGCACCGTGGCGGCGCGCTGTTCGGAGAGCAACTGGTTGTACTCGGAGCCGCCCACGTTGTCAGTGTGGCCATCGATTTCGAGGTTCAGTCCCGGATGCGCCAGTACGATCCCGGAAATCTTAGCCAGCTTCTCGCGGGCTTCAGCCCGGAGCGTGTATTTGCCCGTATCGAAGAGTACGTCCGACATATTGACGATCAGTCCCCGCGCCGTATCGCGCGTCTGTAAGACTGAATTCAACTGGTCCAGCAGGCGCTTTCGCAAAACGCCCTTTTCGGTTTCCGCCTGCTGCCGCGCGCGCTCCGCATCTTCGGCCTGCTTGCGCGCGCGTTCGGCGTCGGCCTGAGCCGCCTGCTGCTGCGCCAGCGCCTGCGCTGCTGCCAGCCGCTGTTTCTCCGCCTCGGCCTGGGCCGCCGCTTGAGCCGCTTCCGCCTCGGCCTTCTCCCGAGCGGCGCGCTCGGCGGCGAGCTGCGCCTCCAGCCGTGCCCGTTCCGACGCTTCGGCCTCTGCCTTGGCCTTCGCTTCCCGGTCCGCCGCCGCCTGGCGCTCCTGCGCCAAGCGTTCCTCTTCGAGCTTCTTCACTGTGATGATGCGCGCGTCCTCCGCGGTCTGGACCGCTTCCCTGGCCGCCGAGTCGATCACCTTCTTCTCGCGCTTCTGGGTCAGGTCGCTCTCGGCCGCTTTCAGCAGCTCGGCGGCCTTCTGGAAGCTCTCCGCGGCGTACTTCTCGCCGCCAGCCTCCTTGACGATCTCGACCGCGTTCCGCGCCTCCAGCAGACTGAGCGGAATCCGCGAGCTGACCTCAGGCGCCTCGTAGCCTGCCTGAACCGTGGTCTCGTATTGTCCACGTTGGAGCAGGTCAAACTTGGCGTCGATCTCCTCGACGCTGCCCACCGTGTCTGGCCGCACCACGTTCTCCATCACCACCACCTCGCTCGGCTGCGAGACGGAGAAATACGGCTCGGCGGTCACGATCATCGCGAAGGCCTGCATCGGCTCGGTGACATCCATCTTGCTCTTCTGGCCGTTGATCATGAGTTCGCCCAGGTTGTCCGCGCGTCCTTCCGGCGAGATGGCCCACAGCACATAGGTCAGAAACCCCGAGCCGAAGCGCGACGCGGGTTCGAGCTTCTCGAATTGCGCCTGAATGCGCACCGCTCCCCGCCTGCTCTCGACTCGGGCTTCACCGCGGGCCTGCGATTGCAGAATCGTGCCGCGGAAGTCGATCTGCGTTGGTCCGCTCAGGTGGCGATAGTTGATAGCCTTGGTGGTGCGAACCACCAGCGTGACCCGCGACAGCGGACCCGACTGCTGCGCCATTGAGGCCACCGCCATCCCGGTTACTGCGAGAAACAACGCTATCTGCTTCACGTGAGAATTCCTCCTACAGGTGTTTTCCGCCCATCATACACCCCCGGCCGCTTCAGACCAGCCTCATCCGCTTGATAAACATTTCCTGGAAATCCGGCTTGGCCGCCAACTTGACATGGCGCGTCAGCCGCAGTGCTGGCATCCTCAATCTGGTTGCGTCGCGAGCGCATGGCCGAGCAGCGAATCGCCGGCGGCTCAAAGGCCTTGACCGTGAAGACGGCCGTGGCAAGAGCCGATTCCCCAGCCTTGAGCCCTTCCTTGCCGGCCTTGCCTTCCTTGACGCCGCAGTTCACCGTGTGGGAGCCAGGGGCGGTGTCGGCGGTGGAGTTCACGGTCAGGTACATTGACTGCACCGCGCCCTGATCGAGCGTGCCGGTGGAGCAATCCCCGGAGGGCAAGGAAAGATCGCGCTGGTCTCCAAAGGTTGTGCTGATGAAGGCGGTGCTGCCGGTGCAGATGGCCTCGCTGCCCGGCAGCGGCATCATGATCTGCGTGGGGCCGCCATTCCACTGCAGCGGACCCAGCGCCGGAGCAGTTCCGCCGCAGATGCCGCCGATATAGCTATCGTTGTTGGTAAAGGAAAAGGCTGCCGATGGCGCTGAGGCGCAACTCGCGCAATCGTCATTTGTATTGCCGACAAGTAAGCTGTTGTTCAACGTCACCGTGGTGGGATTTACATTCGTTCCATATAGTCATTCCAAGAGATGTACAGATGTCCTTAATCGTTGAAAGCACAACTGGGTGGGGTCTGTTCCTCGTCTCCGTAAGGAGATTGAGGTGAGACTCCACCCAGCGGCTGCGGTTAAGTTGAGAGAGTTTACCTGGATTCGAGCAGGATCGCCTTTCCCTTTATCTTCGAGGAGCGGAGGAAATAAATGGCTCCGTAAATGCCCCAGACGGCGGAGATGCCAAGCGCCAGCAGCGGCTCCTTGAAGGTTCCCAGGCCGAAGACCGGGCTGATGAGGTAGAAGGCCATGCAGACCAGGTTTGCGAGCAGGCCGAACCCTGGGATGAGCAGGTGGAGCACCACGTTGTAGTCGGGGCGCTTGTGGTAGGCCACAATGCACAACAGGCAACTGAGCGCGTAAAGGATGAAGGTGCCGAAGTTGGAGGTGAGGGTGACAGTGAGCAGCGAGTTGGGCAGGCCGGCGAGCGTGTCGTGGGAGGGGTAGCCGAAGTTGGAGAAGATGCCGTGGGGCAGCGCGGCAATGGCGGCATCGGTGGGCGCGCCGGCGTCGCCGAAGACCAGCGTGACGGCGATAACGCCGATGACCGCGGAGATGACGGCCAGGGTCCAGATGGCGCGCCGCGGAGAGAGCGACTTGGCGTGCAGTATGCCGAAATGCTCGGGCGCCTCATCGTCCTTGCCCATGGCGTAAGTGACGCGGGCGCCGGTGTTCATGCACGCGAGTGTGGTTCCGATCAGCGCCAGGAAGACGGTGAAGGCCTCCACCAGCATGAAGTACTTGCCGTTGCCCTGGCCAAGCAACCAATCGCCGACGATGATCATCATGTCGCCGATGGGCGCCGCCGAGCTGACGGCGCTCTGCATGGTATACCCCGAGTTGAGGAAGTAGTTGGCCGCGAAATACTCAAACAGGTAGCACACCAGGCCTTGTATCAGGAGCGAGGCAATGACGGCGATCGGTATGTGCTTAGTTGGATTCTTGGCCTCGCCTCCCATCGAGGTTACCGATTCGAAACCGACCAGGATCAGGATGGCGACCGTGGCTTGAATGAAGATAAAACTGAATTTGTGCGGCGCAATCACCGAAGCGGCGTTTTTGTGGGTGAGGAAGTTGCCGCTGGAGTCTGTCTCGGGATAAGTGATGACGTAGGGAACCGGCTTGCCCGCCGAGTCCAGCAACGGAAGAGGCGCGCCTCCGGCGTCGCGCATCGTCGAGCCGTCCTTGGCCGTGGCGAACTGGTAGGTATAGGTGGACATCGATTGCCCGTCATATTGGAAGGCGGTGGGGCCGGTGGCGCCGGAAGGATGGTTGGCGCGATAGCCAAGAGCCAGCACGCTGAAGACAACCAGCGCGGAGATCTGCACCACGTTAATGGCGATGTTGACAGCCGTCGATGCGCCGGCGCCCTTCGACGCGATCCATGCGACGAAGAACGAAAACACCACCGCGACCAGCGCCATAAATACTGGCCCAGGGTTCGAGCCGCTCATGATGTTGGGATAGAGAAAGCCGACTACGTAGCCAACGAAGACGCCGGTGACGGCCACCATCACGCCGGGATAGACCCAGTAGTAGAGATGCGAGCCCCAACCGACGATGAACTTGGCCACGCGGGCGTACTTGAAGGCCTTGTCCTTGGAGAGCAGCGCCTGCTCAGCGTAGTAGTAACTGGAGCCGGTGCCGGGATAGAGCTTAGCGATTTCAGCATAGGCAACCGCAGTGGCCAGACAGAGCAGCAGAGCGGCGAAGATGCCCAGCCACATGGTTGGCGCGGTGGATCCGGTGCCGGCCTGGATGACGAAGGTGAGCCAAAGGAAGGCGCCGGGGGCGATGAGGGCCATGGCGTTTGCGGTCAGCCCGGTAAGGCCCAGGGTGGACTTCATCTGAGGTGCGCTTTGATCTGCCATGAGCATTCTCCTGGAAAGTGTGGTTCGTCTGGCTGCTCCGGTGGGATCGCCGCCAGGACAGATGTTTGACTCGCCCGCATCACCGGTTGCGTTCCGGTGAAGGCGAGCAACCTGATTGGATACTCAGAACGCTAACTCCGAAGAGATAAAGATGAAATGATGAAACTGAAGTTAGTGAAAAACCTGATAAATGAAACAGCGAGTTACACTAACTTCGTTGTCATCAAGTCGCGAGCAATCTTTTTACGACTGCTCGCGATTCCGTTGGAAATGAACTAGCGTTTCGGGCCGAGGCAGGCAACAAACCCTGCGGAGCTACGCATCGATTCGGCTATTTTACGAGGTTGTTGCCAAAGATGAAGCCGAATTCAAGTACGCCCCGGAATTGGTCAGCATCCGTTCCCGTCTGGCCAAAGACACTTCCCGGCGTGTAGTTCGTTGCATGTACCAACGCGAGATCGCCGCGAAGGTAAAGGCCTCCCTTTTGGTAGGTTGGCGTCACAGTAAAAGTAACGCCTCCACTGCCCGCTCCAAAGCCCAACAAGTTGACCGATCCGTCGGTAGCACTCCCCGAACTCGTGAGGTATTCCACGCGCGCCGGAAGCGAGAAGCCGCTTTTAAAGGCATAGCTGACGTTGAACGCGCCGCCGGTTGCGGATGTACCCGTGGGGACGCCTACCTTCGCGTTGGTCGGCAGCTTGCTGTACTGGAAGTACGGCGAAATGATCCACGGGCCCTTGGTGTACGTATAGATCACCGCGTGCATGTAGCTGTTGTTCTGCACCGGTGTGGCCGCCGTTTGATAGGCGGTCTGTCCGAGGTTCCCCATCCCGTCGTACACTAGGCTATGAGGCCCCTTCGTAAGGGTCACCGAGCCCGAGAGCCACGAGTAGCGATTGGAATAGTAACCGTCGTTCCAACTGACCGCGGCGGACAGGTACTTACCCAAGGTTTGATTCACCTGAATGCCGCGATTGATGGCGTTTTCCTGGTTCCAAACGATGCCGCGTTCGATGTTGAAGTTCTGGTACGTAAAGGTGGACTCGGCGCCCATCAGCGTGGGAAGAGAGCCGATTTGGAACGACGTGGTCTTTCCTATAGGTAACTTCAGGAAGGCAACTGGGACAGGCCCGTAGAAATTGTTCACGGTATTTTGTGCGTTAACAAACGGCACTGAAAGTGTCGGCATCGTATAGACGCCAGCCTGGATGTAGTACTGGAGCTTTCCGTCCGGCTTCTGAATGAAGATCTGGCCGTTGCTCAGAGTGGCCTGCGCACTGTCGTCTCCCGGCACGGAATTGTTCTGGAACACCGAAAAACCGGTCACGATGCCGTTGACGGACAGTTTGCCCAACGGTCCGGCATCGAAGATCGCCGGCGGCAGCCATTGGAGTGGACCCGTGAGAACGAACGTGGAAAGCGGTGCTGGAGCCGGAGTCGCTGCTGGTGTGGGCGCCGGCGCGGGCGCAGGCGTTGTCTGCGCGCCCGCTGTCAGGGCGATTGCCATGACTGCTCCGGCCATCGTTTGCAGAATGCGATTCGGATTCAAATACATCGGCACTGTTCCTCCCAAGAAAATATGTTTGTTGTATGACGCCAAACGAATTCAGCCCAAAGATGAAGGCAAACGGAGCGCCTTGCCGGCTGCGATCTCCGTATCAGCCGAAGCTTCAGAGCCACGTGGATGAACTGATCGCATGAATATCCATGAGAAGATTCACATGCGCCCCGAGGTGGTCCCGTTGCTGCGGGTTAACTCTAGTAATGCAAAGAACACATAAAGAAGACATGATGATTGCAAAAGAATTCCAGCAATCCCCCGTAAGGATTCTCGGAGCTTGCCTTCAGCGAAAAGCCTGTGATTCTTCCTAATAAGGACTATTCAGCGAAGACGGTTACACTGTTGCACATAAGGAATAAATGAAGAATCGATGTATATTGTCTTACGATCTCCCGGAATCAAAGTCTGGACGCTGCAAAGACATTCTCAGATTCTCCATGGCCTGCGGAGCTGGATCCGGTGCAGTGCCAGACGCGGAAGCGCAGGCGCCTCGTACCGGCGGAATTCCCGCCCGCAGGAGTAATCTGGAGGAATCATGAGTCCATCCGCCCAACAGCCTCAACTGAACCTTGCCCAGACCCCCGACTACCGCGAGTCTTACGCCAACAGCGTGCAGGTGCGCGTAAGCGCGTGGGATTTCCAGCTTGTCTTCGGGCTGGCATCGAGCGAGAGCCCCGACCAGGTCACCATCCGCAACCACCAGGCCATCTACCTGAGCCCGCAGCAGGCCAAGGCGCTGTGGAATATCCTGGGGCAGAATCTGGGGCAGTACGAGCAGGCCTTCGGCACGCTGAACCTGGAGCCGAAGAGCCACAACTTTTCGCAAGGGCCCATCAACTAAGCCGGAAGTTCTCAACCGGTCCCAGGAGCGATCGTTTGCGCTTGAGCAAACTCATGCAGCCGCGGCTGGACGCGCCACTGCCCCTCTGGATGATTTTTCCGGTGGTTTTTGCGGCGCTCTACGCCAGCCACTTTGCCCTGCTGCGCCTGCCCTACTACTGGGACGAGGCAGGCTACTACATTCCCGCGGCCTGGGACTTCTTCCGCACCGGTTCGCTGATCCCCGTTACCACGCTGACCAACGCTCACCCGCCGCTGCCCAGCATCTACCTGGCGCTGTGGTGGAAGGTTTCGGGTTTTAATCCCGAGGTGACGCGCGAGGCCGTGCTGCTGGCGGCTGCGCTGGGCCTGCTTGGGGTGTGGCGGCTGGCCATGCGCCTAGTGGGCGTGGGCTCGGTCGCTTTCTGGACCGTCGTGCTCACTGGACTCTATCCAATCTGGTTTGCGCAGAGCACGCTGGCTCACGCGGATATTTTCGCGGCGGCCTGCACGCTGTGGGGGCTCGTGTACGCGCTTCCCGACCGCGACCGCAAGCCCTGGGCCGCGGCGCTGTGGTTTGCCGCCGCCGCTCTGTGCAAGGAGACGGCAATTGCCATCCCGCTGACCCTGGCCGCGGTGAGCCTCGCAGCCGGCTTTCGGGCGAGTCCGCCGGCGCGGTTCAGGTTGTGGCGGGAGGCGGCGTGGCTCTCAAGCTGCGTGCTGCCGCTGGCCGGCTGGTACGCCTGGCACTACGCCAGGACCGGCTTCCTCTTCGGCAATCCGGAGTACCTGCGCTACAACGCGCAGGATACGCTCGACCCGCTGCGGATTCTGGTGGCCTTCGGGCACCGCGGGCTGCACCTGACGGCGCACATGAACCTGTTTGTGCCGGTTCTGATGACGGTTGCGGCCATGCTGCTCGCCCCCCGGCCCGACGCCGAGGGCCACGACAGGGCGGCGATCAGCCTGCCGGCCCAGCGGCGCATTTTTCTGCTGCTGGCGGTCAATGCGCTGCTCTTCAGCGTGCTGGGCGGAGCGCTGCTGACGCGCTACCTGCTGCCTATGTATCCGCTGGTGCTGCTGGTGGCGGTTTCCACCTTTTACCGGCGGGTTCCCTACTGGCAGGGGCTGGCGGTGTTCTCGGCGGCGGCTTTCGTGATGGGGCTGTTCATCAATCCGCCCTACGGCTTTGCCCCGGAGGACAACCTGGCCTACGCCCATGTGGTCCGGCTGCACGAGGCCGGCATCGCCCAGCTCAACAAACGCTACCCAGGGGCCACGGTTCTCTCCGCCTGGCCGATGACTGACGAGCTGACCCGGCCCGAGCTTGGCTATCTCAAGCAGCCCTTTGACGTTTACCGGCTGGAGGACTTCACGGCCGGCCAGATTGCCCGCGCCGCAGCCGAGCCGGAAAAGTACTCTGCGGCGCTGGTTTTTTCCACCAAGTACGACCCTCCACCGCTGCTGAATCTTGGTCCCAGGGGCGAGGCAATGGAGGAACGATTCTTTGGCCTGCACCACGATCTGCCGCCCGAGGAGATTGCCAGAGAGTTAGGCGGAACGCTGGTGTGGAAGGGGGAAGACCAGGGGCAGTGGGTGGCGCTGATCCGGTTCAGCCGGCAGTTCGAGGCGGTGGCGCGAGAGCCGGATCGGCCACAGTAGCCGACGGCTGATTGCCGCAACGCCTATAATCACCCTGTTGTGCATACTTTTTTTTCATTTCGTTTGCGCTGGGTTGGGCAGGTAGCTGCCTGCGCGGGGCTGGGGCTTGCGATGGCCCTCACCATGACCGTTTACGCGCGTGGCCTGGCGGCACAGGAGAGCAGCCCGGACCGTTCCGGATTGGACCGCATGAGCGAGGAACGCGGGCGGATTTTGCTGGTGCTGCCCTTTGACAACCGGACCGGCCAGCCCAGCCTGGAGTGGATTCGCGAGGCCTCGGCGGAGATTCTGAGCAGACGGCTGGCCTCGGCGGGTTTTGCCTCCATGAGCCGCGCGGACCGGCTGTATGCGCTGGACCACGTGGGGCTGCCACAGGGCTTTCATCCCTCGCGGGCCACCGCGCTCAAGCTGGCCGAGACGCTGGACGCCGATTCGATCGTGGTGGGCAGCTATCTGACCGACGGGACAGGCATAGTGGCCGAGGCGCGGCTGGTGGACGTGCCGCGCCTGCGCATGAGCGAGGCGGTGAGCGCGCGCGGGGAGATGCGGGACCTGATCTCTGTTTTCGACTCGCTGGCGTGGAAGCTGACCAGGCAACTGGACCCCGGCTTCAAGGGCTCCGAGGAGACGTTTGTGGCCGCCGGCGCAGGGCTAAGCCTTGTCGCCTTCGAGCAGTACATCCGCGGCATTACGGAGCCGGACCAGGCGGAGAGGCTGCGCCGCCTGAACCAGGCCGTGGCGATGAGCCCCGATTTCGGTCCGGCGTGGATGGCGCTGGGTCAGGAGGACTACAACGGGCAGCAGTACGAGCAAGCCGCGGCTGCCTTCGGCAAGGTGGTGCGCGGCGATCCCAAGGCGCTGGGACCCGACGCGCTGGAGGCGGGTTTCTACCGCGGGCTGTCGCTGGTGTTTTCCGGCGATTATGCCAAGGCCGAGGAGGCGTTTGCGGGCGTGGCGCGGGTTCTGCCGCTGGCCGAGGTGGTGAACAACGAGGGGGTTGCGGTGAGCCGCCAGGGGCACGACGGAAGTGCGCTGTTTCGGCAGGCGGTGGAGACTGACCCCAATGCGGCCGACTACCATTTCAATCTGGCGGTCAGCCTCAAGCGTCGCGGCGGCTACGACGCGGAAGCATTGACGGAATTGGCCCAGTGCCTGCGGTTGCGCCCCAGTGACAGCGAGGCGCTGGCCGTCCAAAAGGCCTGGACTGAATCGGCCCAGCCCAGGCCGGCCAAGCCCGAACCGGCGAAGGGGCCTGTCCCGCCGCAGGTTACGAAAGCGGACGTACCGGACGACACACACGACTTGGAGGGGGACGCCGGCGCCAAACCCGACCCGCTGGAGCGCATTGCGCGCAACTTCGATGCCGTCGCCTTCCACCAGGCAGCGCTGATGCTGGACCAGGTGGACGAATCGCGGCTGGCTGCGCTGACGCCGCTGAAGCGGGCCGAGACGCTGGCTGGCCTGGCGAAGGATTACCTTGACCGCGGGCTGCTGCTCGAAGCCGAGCGGCTGTACCAGTCTGCCCTGGCCGCCGACCCCAAGTTGGCCGAGGCGCACGCTGGGCTGGCCGAGGTGCGCGAGCGGACCGGCGACGCCGAGGCTGCCCGCATGGAGGCGCGCACATCCCTGGAACTGATGCCCTCAGTGGAAGCATACCTGGTGATGGGCCGGCTGGACCTTGCGGCTGGACATATAGACCAGGCAAGATACGATGCCGGCGAAGCGCTGAAGCTGGCTCCCACGAACCGGGCGGCCCAGGAGCTGTGGCGGCAGATCGAGACCAGGGAAGGGCAGAAGAAGTAGGGCCTGACGGCAGGTCCTGAAGGAGCAGGCGATGGTTCAAAGCGTACGAAAGTTCATGATCCTGGCCGGTTTGGTTGCGGCAGCGGTGCTGGTGGTCTGCGGGTTGGCTGCTCCGGCTGCCGCGCAGCAGCCTCTGGTGGAGAAACTGGTGCTCTCCGACACCATCCAGCCGGTCACGCAGGGGCAACTGGACCGGGCCATTGCGCGGGCCAGCGCCGATGGCGCGCAGGCGCTGCTGGTGGATCTGGACACGCCGGGCGGCTTGCTGGATTCGACCCGCACCATGGTTGGCGCGATACTCAGTTCGCGGGTCCCGGTGATTGTCTATGTGGCTCCGGCGGGCGCTCGCGCCGGCTCGGCCGGCTTCTTCCTGTTGGAGGCCGCGGACATAGCTGCCATGGACCCCGGCACCAACGCCGGAGCGGCTCACCCGGTGCTCGAGTTCGGCGCCAAACCCGACGAGACTATGAACCAGAAGATCGAGAACGACGCGGAGGCCTTTCTGCGCTCGTATGTGACCCGGCGCAACCGCAACCCCGAGGCCGCGGAAGCCGCCGTTCATTCGTCCCATTCCTACACTGCCCAAGAGGCGCTGGACCAGCACCTGATCGACCTGACGGCAACCAGCGACGCCGCATTGCTGGCCGCGCTGGATGGACGCACCATCACCCGCATGGACGGGACAAAGCTGGTGTTGCATCTTGCCGGGGCGCGGATCGAGGTACTGCGGCCCACGCTGCGCGACCAACTGCTGAACTGGCTGGCGAACCCCAATATCGCCCTGCTGTTGCTGGTGGGCGGGGCTCTGCTCATCTATCTCGAATTCAACGCGCCGGGCACCATCGTTCCAGGCGCGCTGGGCACGCTGATGGTGCTGCTGGCAATCTTTGGGCTGAACCTGTTGCCCATCCGCTATACGGCCGTACTGCTGCTGCTGGCGGCGATCGCGCTACTGCTGCTGGAGGCCAAGTTCGGCGGCCACGGTGTGCTGGCCACCGCCGGGATCGTCTGCCTGACCTTTGGAACCCTCACGCTGGTGGCCGCGCCGATCCCTGAGATGGCCATCAACCCCTGGGTGGCCTTTGCGGTCAGCGCCGCCTTTGGGAGCATCACCGTCTTTCTGGTGCGGCTGGCCGTGCGCGCCCGGCGCAGGAAGGCCCGCCTGGGCGCCGCGGCGCTGGTGGGCAGCCGGGCCAGGGCCATGGAGCCGCTCAACCCCGAAGGCCATGTCCTGGTGGAAGGCGAAATCTGGCGCGCCGTGGCCACCGAACCTGTGCCGGCCGGCGCGCCCTTGCGCGTCGTGGGCCTTGACAGGTATCTGCTGCACGTGGAGCCGGCCGACTCGCCCAAGCCTCCGGAGCCCCGCGCATAAGCGCCAAAGGAGTACAATCCGTCGTAAGTGAGGAAATTCCAATGCCTGATTTCTTGACCGCGCTTCTGATCATCGGCGCCATCGTCGTCCTCTATGTGCTCAACTGCATCAAGATTCTCCGCGAGTATGAGCGCGGAGTGATCTTCACCCTGGGCCGCGTCTCGCCGGAGCCCTACGGGCCGGGCATCATCTTTGTCTTCAGGCCTATACAACAGATGGTGCGCATCTCCCTGCGCCAGGATGTGCTCGAGGTTCCGCCCCAGGACGTGATTACCCGCGACAACGTCACCATCAAGGTGAACGCCGTGGTCACGCTCTACGTGGTCAACCCCAACGACGCCGCCATCAAGGTGGCCAACTACGTCTACCAGACCTCGCAACTTGCGCAGACCACGCTGCGCACGGTGCTGGGCGAGGTGGAGCTGGATGAACTGCTCAGCCATCGCGACAAGCTGAACCTGCGTATCCAGTCCATCATGGACCAGCGCACCGAGCCGTTTGGCGTGAAGGTCATCTCGGTCGAAGTCAAGCAAGTCGACCTGCCCGATCAGATGCAGCGCGCCATGGCCAAGCAGGCCGAGGCGGAACGCGAAAAGCGCTCCAAGATCATCCACGCCGAGGGCGAGTTCAACGCCGCGCAAAAGCTGGTGGACGCGGCGACCCTGATGGCTACGCAGCCCATGACCTTGCAGTTGCGCTACCTCCAAACACTGACCGAGATCGGCGTCGAGAAGAACACCACCATCATCTTCCCGCTGCCGCTGGAGATGATGACGCTCTTCAACAGGCTCGGCCTAATGGCCCCGCCCAAGTTGGACGCGGAAAAGAAGTAAGCGGAGTTAGCCGGGTTGGCCCCGCTAAATACATCTCAATTGTTGGGTGCCCGCGTCCGGATTTTCAGACCTGGGCACCCGGCACCCTGGATTTCTTACGCACCAAGCCGCCAGCCAACGTCCAGTTATGCGCAGGACATCCTTCTGTCGAACCCGAAGGATCCGACGTCATGAAAAGCAAGTCAGATGTAAAACGCATTCACACCATGACCTCGCGCACAGCGCAGTGGACATGCATGTCTCGTGCGGCCTCGTCGCTGGAGGATGATCCGTACTACCGAAGTGATGACATTATTGCCACGAAACTGATTCCCTTGCCAGTCCTGACGCTTCTGCGCACGCGAATCGGCAGGGCTGTCTTCCGGCGCTGCCTTGCCGCGAGAGGAATGTATGAGTACGTCATCGCGCGGACCAGGTACATGGATGCGGCATTCCAAAAGGCTCTCGACGATCGCTTTGAGCAAATCGTTCTTTTTGGCGCAGGTTTCGACACACGTGCAGTGCGTTTCCAGTCTGAATTGGGAAGCACGCAGGTGTTCGAACTCGACGTTCCGATCACCCAAGCCGCGAAAATTGAACGGTATCGACAGCGCGGAATGGCGGTTCCACCCAACCTGAAGTTTGTTGCCATTGACTTCGATAAGCAGTCCATTCCCGAAAAACTGAGTCAATTCGGATTTCGCGGCGGGGAACGCTGTCTTTTCATCCTCGAAGGGGTTTTGATGTATCTATTGCCCGCATCGGTCGACTCAACGTTTCGAACACTTGAGACGCTTGGCGGCAAGGGAAGCCTTGTCGTCTTCGACTATGTGCGTGCATCGGTACTTCGAGGAGACAGGACGGCCTACGGCGAAGCGGCGGCCACACGGGCGGTGGATAAAGTGAATGAGCAGTGGCACTTTGGGCTGGAACCCGGCCAGATGGAGTCCTTTCTTTCAAACTATGGTTTTTTGATGAACGATCACAGGGATGCGCGCGGCCTGGAACAGCTTTACTTCGCGGATACGAACGGGGCGATTGTTAGCCACATCAACGGCACGCACGGCATCGTGACGGCGGAGAGATCGTGATGGCATTGCGTTGGCGTGGCCCGCCCTTGAACGAACCGGCCAAACTGGGTGCCGCATCTTCGCTGCGTTTTTTTCGACAAGGGTGGGACGCCGCTAACCACAACCGGCTCCATTCATGTCGGACCAATTCGATAGAATACCGTCAGCCAGAGGACAGGAATGCGTGGAGTCTTTGACGACGAGCTTGAGGAGGAGCAGCCCCGGCCCGACACTGAACTGACGCTGAGCTCCACTGCGCTGCTGGCCATCTTTTTTGGCCTGATTCTGTTGTGCGGGCTCTGCTTCGGTTGGGGGTATGTAGTAGGCCGTCACGGCTCCGAGGAGCCCTCGGCGGCCTCACAGGCCGGAGCCGAAGCGTCTTTGCAGGAGGGCGGTTCGCGGCCAAAGCCCTCGGCGATAACGCAAAACAATATTCAGCCGGCTCCTCCGGGCGCCGTGGCCGATCTGCCGGCCTCCGCGGCTTCGAACACCAATCCGGATGCGAGTTCGCAGAGTGGAGTCCCGGCTTCTTCGGCCGTCTCACCGTTGCCTCAGCCTCAAGTCCGGCCTGCCCTGCCAACTGCGGCAAACCTGCCCCAGCCTGTGCAGACCGCGACGGTGCAGCCGGCCCTCCCTGCGGCGGGTGTGCTGATGGTCCAGATTGCCGCCGTCACCAACCAGGAAGATGCGGATGTGCTGGTGAATGCCCTGCGCAAGCGCGGCTATGCGGTTACCACTCGCCGCGAGAGCACAGACGGCATGATCCACGTGCGGATCGGCCCGTTCAGCAGCCGCGACGAGGCTGACAAATGGCGCCAGAAGCTGCTTAACGATGGCTACAACGCGATCGTGCAGCCGTAGGCACCTGCGGTGCGGCAGACGGCGCTCGCGCGCCATGAGATTTGTGGACTCTCAGCCTACTGTAAGGATGATTTATCTTCAATTCCGCATCCACTCCGGCAGTCCCGAGGCGATGGTCGCACGGACAGCTTTCATCAGTTCCTCGCGCGTCGCATAATCGCCCGGGTACAGGGGCGCATGGAACGTGATGTGCGCCGTGCCTGGCTTGATGGCGAAGCTGCCTTTGGCCATCATCGTCTCAGTGCCCCAAATGGAAACCGGAACGCACGGCGCGCCGCTCTCCATGGCCAGATAGAACGGTCCTTTCTTAAAGGGCAGCATGCGGCCGTCCGGGGAGCGCGTGCCCTCGACGAAGGTGGTGATGTGGAGGCCCTTCTCCAGCACCCGCCTGGCCGCGGCAACGTTCCGCTGCGCATCGGCCACGCTGCCGGTTCGGTCAACGGCAATGAACTCCCCCAGCTTGAGGCAGTAGCCGAAGACGGGAATCTTGAACACCGAGCGCTTGGAAAAGGCGGCCGTGCGCCCCGGAATCCGCGGAATCAGCCCCGGCGGGTCCAGGTTGGACACGTGATTGGCCATGAAGATGCACGCCTTTCCGGCGGGAACATTCTCTCCTCCCTCAACCAGGACGCGAATGCCGGCCACACGTAAGCCGGCGCGGACGATGAAGCAGGCCACCGCGTAGAGCGGTTCCACGTTGCCGGTAACAACGGCCAGCGGAATGAAGACCACCGCCGATGGAATGCTCATAACGAGAATGGTGACGAACACGACAAGCGAGACAATCATGAGGGTTCCACAAAAAAACTGAGATGTGTATTTCTTCCGCCGCGCGCCCCATCCTCGCTCCGCCGCGGCGGATTTTTGCGGCCAGGGTGGGATAGCATCCAGCGCCTCTACGTCCGCATCCACTCCGGCAGTCCGGAGGCGATGGCCGCGCGAACCGCCTGCATCAGTTCCTCGCGGGCCGCATAATGGCCGGGATAGATGGGCGCGTGGAAGACGATGTGCGCCGTGCCCGGATGAATGCGCAAACTGCCTTTAGCCTGTATCGTCTCGGTGCCGGAGATAGAAACCGGAATGCACGGCGCGCCGCTCTCCATCGCCAGAAAGAACGGTCCTTTCTTGAAGGGCAGCATGCGGCCGTCCGGCGACCGGGTGCCTTCCACAAAAGTAGTCATGTGGACGCCCTTGGCCAGCACGCGCTGGGCCGCGGCCACGCTCTGCTGCGCATCGGCCGCGCTGCCGGTGCGGTCCACGGCGATGAACTCGCCCTGCCGGAAGCCGGTCCCCAGCACGGGCAGGTTCATCAGCGAGCGTTTCATGAAGGCCGACGTGCGCCCCGGAATCAGCGAGATCAGCGCGGGCGGGTCCAGGTTGGAGACGTGGTTCGACATGAAGATGCACGCCCGGTCTTTGGGGATGCGCTCCCGGCCTTCGACGTGGAAGCGCACCCCGGCCATCCAGCAACTGCTGGAGAGCATGAAGCGCGTGCCCTTGTAAAGCGGCAGCACGTTGCCCGTCAGCCAGCACCAGGGAATGAACAGAGTCGCCGTGGGAATCCCAGTGATGACCATCGTGGCCATGAAGATGAGTGAAGAGATCATGCCTGCCTCTTGCCTATCGCATTGCTACTTTCAGGAAAGCGCTCGCTGAGCCGCGCGGGCAGCTTCTCATAGATGCCGTCAAAGCCGCCATTGGAGAGGATCGCCACCACGTCGCCGGGCTCCAGTTGCGGCGCGATGCGGTTCACGATGGTTTCCACATCGAGGCAGAGTACGGCATCGATCCTGGCTGCATTCAACGCCCGCACTACATCTTCGGGGTGCAGCCGTTCGTCTTCCGGAATGCGCTGCTGCTGAAAGACGCCGGCCAGGACGACGCGGTCGGCCAGGCGCAGGCTGGCCACGAGATCGGACTCGAGCACCTTGCGCCGCATGGTGTTCGAGCGCGGCTCCAGGATTGCCCAAAGGCGCGATTGCGGGTAGATGGAGCGCAGCGCGCGCAGCGTCTCGCGAATGGCCGTGGGGTGATGCGCAAAGTCGTCGATCACCGTGATGCCGGCAACCTCAGCGCACACCTCCAGCCGCCGTTTTACGTTTTTGAAACCGGCCAGCGCCGCCTGGATCGCCTCCTTGCCGATGCCTTGCCCCGCGGCCAGAGCGGCAGCGGCCGTGGCGTTCAGCGCGTTGTGCTCGCCGGCCAGCTGCATTTCGAGATCGGCCCACAATGCGCCGCCGCGCCACACCTCCCAGCGGGTGAGGCCGCCCCCTCTTGCTGCCCCGCTGCGCAGATTTTGAATGCGCCAGTCGGCTTCGGCGGAAAAGCCATAGAGCTCGACGCGGCAGAGCGCATGGGCCACGCACTCGCTCACGTCGGCGCTGCCGTCGAAGGCGACAATCAGCCCCCGCCGCGGAACCAGATTCACCAGCCGCTTAAAGGCGGTCTTCACCGCTTCCAGATCGGCGTAGATGTCGGCGTGATCGAACTCCACGTGGGTCAGGATCAGCGCGTCGGGAAAGTAATGCAGAAACTTGGGTCCTTTGTCGAAGAAGGCGGTATCGTATTCGTCGCCTTCCACGATAAAGGTGCGCGTGGGCCGAAGTTGGAAGCTGGTTCCGAAGTTCTCCGCCACGCCGCCGATCAGAAACGATGGCTCCAGCGCCGGATTCTCGCGCGCTGCAACCTGATAAATCCACGCCAACATGCTGGTAGTCGTCGTCTTTCCGTGGGTGCCGGCGACGACCAGCGACTCGCGGCCCACGAGGAACTCTTCGCGCAGGAGCGCGGCCATGGAGGTGAAGGGAATGCGCTCGTCCAGCACGCGCTCCACCTCGGGATTGCCGCGGGAGAGCGCGTTGCCGATGACGACGAGGTCCGGCGCGGGCGAGAGATTGGACTCGGCGTAGGGCTCCAGGATAGGAATGCCGAGCTCGCGCAGCAGATCGCTCATGGGCGGATAGGCGGCCTTGTCGGAGCCGGTGATCCGGCAGCCCTGCAACTGCAGGAGTCCGGCCAGCGAGGCCATGGCCGTGCCACAGATGCCGCTCAGGTGAATGTGCCGGGGCGTTGGAGTCATTTCGTCACCGCCGGTTCGAGCAAGCGCAGTTCAGGCTCATTGGCGGCGCTTAGTTCGGCTTCCACGCCGAAGGACAATGTGACGTTGGAGCGCGAAACGTGGCCGCTGCGCAGGCCGATGGCGATGGGGCCGTCGAAGCCGTCGAAAGCGCGCAAAATCACCTCTTCGAGCAGTTCGGGAGATGCTTCGGGCGAGGAGCAATCCAGCATCTCGCCGAAGACGATGCCGCCGACGCCGTCCAGCTTGCCGGCCTGGCGCAGTTGCCACAACATGCGGTCGATCTGGTAGGGTTTGACGCCCGTGTCCTCAAGGAAGAGCAGCTTGCCTTCGGTCCGCGGTTCAAAGGGCGTGCCCAGCAACGAAACCAAAATGCTGAGGCAGCCGCCACACAGGACGCCGCGGGCAACGCTGTGCGTTGAGCCGGACTTCAGGACGCGCAGTCCCTCCGCTGGTCCCACGCTGTACGGCTTACCGGCCAGTGCCGCATGAAAGCTGGCTAGGTGCACGCCGTCCTCAAGATAGAAATCGGCGGCAACCATGGGTCCATGAAACGCGGGCAGCCCAAGCTCGTCGAGCAGGCGCAACTGAATGCCGGTCAGGTCGCTGTAAGCAATAAACGGCTTGGGATGCTTGCGGATCAGCTTGAGATCCAGCCCGCTGAGCAGATAGTTGGAGCCGTAGCCGCCGCGCAGGCACATGATGGCGCTGGTGCTCTCGTCCACGAAGGCCGCTTGCAGATCGGCCAGCCGCTGCTCGGGAGTGCCGGCAAAGAAGAGCGGGCCGCGTTCGAGGGCATGTTGGCCGAGATGCGTCACGAACCCCTGCCCGCGCAACGCCTCCAGGCCACGCTCCACGCGCTCGGGCTGGGCAAACGAGGCAGAAGCAATCACGCTGATGCCTGCGCGGGGTGAAACGGAAGGCGGCTTGAGCAGACGCGTCATATTACCAAGCCTCGCCGCGGGCAATCAAGGCCGCGGGACCAGTGAGTTCGAGATCCGCGCCGGGACCGTCCCAGGCCACGGTTTGCGCACCGCCAGGAGCGACAACGGTGAGTGGCGACCTGGCGAGTCCCAGGGCGATAGCAGCGGTGGCCGAAGCGGAGCTGCCCGTGCCGGAAGAGGTGGTCGGTCCCACGCCGCGCTCGAAGATGCGAATCTCGATCTCGGTGGGGCTGAAAATGCGGACGAACTCGACGTTAGTCTGTTGGGGGAAATCCGGGTGAATGCAAATCTCCGCGCCGATGGCCTGCCATGATTGTCCGGCGGCCGCAAACTCCGCGTTGTCCACGACGATGACGAAGTGCGGATTGCCGGTGCAGACCTCGATGCCGGCAATCTGAAGACCGCCGGCCAGAGTAACCGCGCGGGGCGCGAAGGTGGGAACGCCCATCCCGGTGGTTACGTCAACGGTGTATCCGCTGGCTATGCTGATTGCATTCACCTGGCACACGCGCAACCCGGCATCGGTCGAGATTTCCAGCGCATCACCCGGCTGGGAGCCGAGCGCATTGGCCATCCACGCGGCCACGCAGCGCGTGCCGTTGCCGCTGATCTCGGCGATGGAGCCGTCGGCGTTGTGCAGGCGGATGCGGCCGGATTTTGGCCCCGTCCAGGCAAAGAACTCGATGCCGTCGGCCCCGATGCCGGTCGAGCGCGCGCAAAGGCGGCGCGTCAACACTGCCCAATCGCTCCCGCGAGCCGCGTCTTCCGTGACGATCAGAAAGTCGTTGCCGCAGGCGTGGGCCTTGGTGAAGGGAATCAATCTTCCTCCGGATCGCGGTAGGTAAACAGCGCGTCGATGGCGCCGTCCGCCACGACCATCTGTTGCAAATGATCGAAATTGAAGGGTTGCGCGAACTGTGCCAGAGCCGAACTCATGGAGGTTCCTTGCCCGATGCTATCACCGCGCGGGGCGGTTTGTTGAGGGCTGCGATCCTGGGGCGATGGGCCAGGTTTCGGTTGCTGGCCAGTTGTCCGCGATTCGGCAATCGGGAAGGGGCCAGGGGCTGCCGCGCTCACCGGGTGATAAGGCGATTTGGCACTCGTCGCAAATACCCTACCAGATGCTTGGTACCAGCTTGTATTTCACCCTGCGCGCATACTCGGCATAGCCATCTAGTTCATTCTGCAGCGTACGATCTTCCAAGACCGTCCGCAGCACTGTTACGGCGGCCGTCACCGTGGCGGGGACAAAAGCCCATCGGGAGTTCAAGATCAGCGGTGTGACGAGCGTGAACGTGCATATGCCGGTGTAACCCGGATGTCGCACAAAACGATAAGGGCCACCCGTGACGACGAAGTGTCCCCGATCTTTCTGGATACGAACCACAGAGGAGAAGAATGTATTGGAATGCATAGCCCATGCGATGAGAGCGGCGGCAAACACAGCTACAATGACACCTGAAATGAATGCCAAGGCGCCCATGCCGCGCGACCACTGAAAACGGATATCCAGCCCCGCCGTGATCCAAGTTGCCACGGGTCCCAGCAGAACTACGATACAAACGAGCGGCTTATCCCAGCCCTTGCCTGCTTTGGTATTGCTGCGCTCAGCGAGCAACTCAGGATTGCGCCAAAATAGAACCGTGCTCACAACGCTGGCAGCAAAGTTGATTCCTAAGAGCGCCCAGGCATTCGACCAATGCAAGCGCCCGGACGATCCGAAAAGACACAACGACGTCACGGCCAGGCTAAGGACTATCGGGACAAGCCGTTTCAGAATCGGAGTGTGCATCGCTTTTTCGCTCACCACATCCTCGATCATCTTCGAAGGGTCTTCTTGCCGTGGGGGCTGCAGTGGGAGAGCCGTGCTATGGATCCCCCTTTGCTGCCTGAACCAGATTGGATACTGAATTTTATCTCAGAATCTGCGGCACGGTATAAATCGATTTGTGACACTACGCACAGCATGACGTGATCTCATGCGATTCTATGTATCTCTTGCCCCTTGGCCGTGGCCTCTCCCACAACGCCAGTTCCTGTGCCTGCCACCGAGGTCGCCTACACACAAGACGGTAACTCCCCCTCGCGCTAAGACCAGATCCGTCTTGTCATATCAGCCGAGAATCTACCTCGGCGTGACGGCCCAACTCGAGAGGGTACAGCTCATTCGAGCTGACAATCGTGAGGAGCGCTGAAGCATCAGGTTGCCGGATAATGACTTCAGGCCAATGCGCCCACGGGGCGGCTCCGTCGCTCTTTCCGGATTCCGGACGGTTGCTCTGCTACTCGGAAATCGACCCTCACCTATCTCTGTTGAGCCGGGAGAGTACCGGAGACGTAAAGCGTGCCCGAGGGCTGGCCGGGGGCCGTAAAGCGGCGCAGCGCGGTCAGGCCGGCGGGATGCACCCTGACCGCTCGGTCCACCTCGTCGCCGTCGAAGGCCAGGACGATGGCCGCATGGGCGGCGGGGGCGGCCAGCGCGGCGCGATAGATCTCCAGGTCGCATTCGTTGATGGTTTGCCGCAGCGGAATTCCGGTGAGCGCCACAATCTCGGGATCGACCGAAGTAATCATCAGGATTTCGCTGCCTGGCCGCTCGGCCAGCAGCGCGCGCAAGACCGGGGGGATCTGGACTTGATAGGGCCGGTGGGCCTGAAGGTTCTTTGTGCCTTCGACGTAAACCAGCGGACGCTCGCGCGCCATTTGTACTGCATTCAGGGCGACGAGCGCGAACAGGACGCCCGCCGCGTAATTTGGCCAGCGGGGCTTGAACTCTCGCACGGCGGCGATGGCAAACTGCGCGGCAAAGCCCAGGCCCAGCGCGAGGGCCGGCAGGAGTTCCATTCCGTAGCGCGTGTTGTACCAGGAGTGGGGCCACCAGAGAGGAAGAAAAATGGGCACCGATCCATAGGCCACCGAGTATGCGTAAAAGGGAACCGGCAGCCACAGCAAAAGAGCCCACAGAAAGGCGCGGCGGCGCGCCATGAGCCAGGCGCACAGAGTGCCAAAAAGGCTCAGCGCCAGCAGCAGGTTGCCCCACGCAGAGGCGGCTGCGTCCAACTCCGCGGCCTTCAGAAAAAAGATCAGCCCCACCCATGGGTTGTGCCAACCCGGATGCGGAGGAAATCCCGGCACGGAAGTGCGTATCTCGATGGCCTTGGCCGAGTATGGCCCACGCAGAAAGTAAAGCCAATCGCCGAAGGCCGAGGCGTTGTAAATAAACCATGCCGCCGGCGCGGCGACTATCAGAGCGCTTGCCAGCCAGAAGGAGCGCGAGCGCAACCGGCCGCGACGGGCCATCACCAGGCCCACGCACACCCAGGCGAACAGCGCCATCACCCAGCCGTCATAGCGCGTGAAGATTGCCGCCACTAGCGCGGCGGCGATCAACCAGAGGAGCCGCCCGGCCCGCCGTAAATCTCTTTTGCGGCTCTCGGGATCCGAAATGTTTCGATCTGGATTGCTTCTATCGAGGCCCGCCTGCCACTCTACCAGCCAGACCGCAACCCAGATCATCTCGCACACAAAGAGGGGTTCGGTCATGGCCGTGGTTTGGAGGTAGAGCAGATTCGGATTGGTGGCGAAAAAGGCCAGTGCAAGCGCGGCGGCGGCCGGTCGAAGCCAGTTGCGCGCCAGCCGGTAGACTCCGGCGCAGGCTGCCAGGTAAGCCAGCGCCGATGGAATCACGCCGGCAAACCCATTAGCCCACCAGGCGTAGATCTGGACAAAGGGAATCAGCAGCACATGGGGCAGGGGCAGCCACACCGAGCCCAATTGCGAGAGCCGAGGCTGGTGCGAATCGAAGACGCGGCGCGCTATGTGGAGGTGGGCAACGGCATCGCCGTAGTTGAGCATGGCCCCGTGCTGCCAGCTCCACGCCAATGCCGCTATCGAAGCTGCCGCGCAGCCGGCCAGAACGGCCATCCACTCCGGCCATTCCACGCGAGAGATGGGGCTTTCAGTCAAGGTGGGTCAACTCGCGAAAGAGGATGAAGCGGTCGTCGATCTCCTTGCGGGAGAGCTGTTGCAGCCGCTCGGTGCCAAAGCGCTCGCAGGCGAAAGAACCCATCACGCTGCCGTAGAACATGGCGCGTCGGAAGGCGGCCGAGGTGAGTTCGTCCGCCGCGGCGGACGAGGCCAGGTAGCCGAAGAAGCCTCCAGCAAAGCTGTCGCCCGCGCCTGTCGGGTCCACGACATCTTCCAGCGGCATCGCCGGCGCGCGGAAGGCGCTTCCCGCGCTCTCACCTTTTGGAGAAGATCCGTGAAACAACGTCGCACCATATTCGCCGTGTTTCACCACCAGCGCCTTCGGTCCCAGCGCCAGCACGGCGCGCGCCGCTTGAACAAGGTTGCTGTTGCCGGCCAGCATCTTGGTTTCGGTGTCGTTGATGAGCAGAATATTGAGGCCTTTCAGGACTTCAAGCAGCGCCGGACGATGATCCTTGATCCAGTAGTTCATGGTGTCGCCGGCCACCAACCGCACCTGCGGCATCGCCTCCCGCACCTGACGCTGTAGTACCGGATCGATGTTGGCCAGAAAGAGAAAATCCGAGTCGCGGTAGGCGTCGGGAATCTTCGGCTCGAAGGCCGCAAAGACGTTCAACTCCGTGTTATGCGTCCTGGCTTCGTTGATGTTGTCGAGGTACGAGCCCTCCCAGAAGAAGCTCTTGCCCGCGGCCCGCTCGATGCCGCGCGTGTCGATGCCGCGCGCGCGAAACACTGCCTCCTGCTCTAGGCCAAAGTCCTCGCCCACCACGGCGATGACGCGCACATCGGTAAAAAAGCTGGCCGCCAGCGAAAAGTAAGTCGCCGCGCCACCCAGGCAACGCTCCCGCCGTCCCGCCGGAGTTTCAATCGAATCGAAGGCCACGCTGCCCACTACGGTGATCGCCATTTGTTTTCCTCTTAAAACATAAAAATATCGCGTTGAACGCCATCCGGAACAGCATACCTGGGCTTTAGCCTCGACATAGCACAAGTTCCATGAGTTTCTTAAGAGGAGCCGCTTCGAGGTGAGCGCTCCTCTGCCAACTCCATCATAGTTCTCCAGACGGCGATCCATCGGTCGCCTTGTTTCCGAAAGACCCAGAGATCACGGCCAGCCGAATCTTCACGATAAGTGGCGCGTTCATAGAGCATCCTGAAACGAAAAGTGGCGATCGCAGAGTCTCCTATGACGTCGATATTCTCATCGCTTTCCTCGTACTCAATCACTCGAGCATTCGCGCAAAATTCGACGTAGCTAGCGACAAAAGCATCTCGGCCGCGAATGGCCCCCTTGAACCCTGGGAAGGCCATCGTGATTTCAGGATGAAGGTGGTCCAACATGGACAAAGGATGCCCTTCACGCCAAGCGGCATTTATCGACGCTAGAACGGTATGAACTTCTGTTGTGAAATTGGCCATTCTGGTTACTCCGACTGTGATGACGTCGTAATCGCGAAACAAATTGCACAACCAGAACCCTGAATGCACCGGCAAAAGAGTTGCCTACCACCCCAGATACTTGCCAAACAGCAGCCCCAGCCTCTCCTTCGCCGCCGCGGGAATCGCATCCGGCTGGGTCAGCACGGCATACTTTGCCGCCGAGGCGCAGGCGCAATTCCGCTCGCGCGGCATCGCCGCCACGGCCGCCTTCACCACCTTCGCTGCGTTCTCGGCGTTCTGGTGCAGCACGCTCACAATCTCCTCGATGGTCACGGCGTCGTGGCCTTCGCGCCAGCAGTCGTAGTCGGTGATCATGGCAATGGTGGCGTAGCAGATCTCCGCCTCGCGCGCCAGCTTGGCCTCCTGCAGGTTGGTCATCCCGATCACGTCCGCGCCCCAACTGCGATACAGGTTCGACTCCGCCCTGGTGGAGAACTGCGGGCCTTCCATGCAGACGTAGGTTCCGCCCAGCTTGCCCGCTACGCCCACCGTAGCGCAAGCCTCGACCGCGGCCTTGGCCACAGTGGCGCACACCGGATCGCCAAAGGCTACATGGCCCACAATCCCCTCGCCAAAGAAGGTCGAGATGCGGTGGAAGGTCCGGTCGATGAACTGGTCGGGCATCACGAAGTCGGTGGGCTTGTGCTCTTCCTTGAGAGAGCCCACGGCCGAGACGGAGAGAATCCGCTCGACGCCCAGCGACTTCATGGCGTAAATGTTGGCGCGGAAGTTCAGCTCCGAGGGCAGGATGCGGTGCCCGCGTCCATGCCGCGCCAGAAAGGCCACCTTGCGCTCCTCCAGCTCGCCCAGCACAAAGTTGTCTGAAGGCTCGCCAAAGGGCGTCTCCACGCGCTCTTCGCTCACGTTGGTGAATCCGGGCATCGAATAGAGCCCGCTGCCGCCTATAATGCCAATCTCTGCCTGAGCCATTGTCCGCTCCTTCCGCCCCATCGAGCCGCCAGGCCCAGGGGGGAACCACACACCCGCCGTTCGCTGGGAATCCCGAGTCGCCGGGGACCCCGGTCCTCCTGGACGGACCATTTCCCGGTCCGCGCGCCTGCCAGTGGCAAACACCTCAGTATAAAGGCAGGGCGCGGCTCTGATCCCTGTGCGTTGGCGGCGTGCGCTTGCTACTGCGACACGACAAAAAGAGTGATCGATTGCGCTGGAAACGTATAGTTGCTGATGCTCCAGGGCGAACTTCCCAATGCTGGTGTTACCGTCACTGCGGTAGGCCCGACAATGGCGGCCAGGTTCGCGTTGCTGTAGAGGTAAGACTGCGCGCTGGTTCCCGGCGGGAACAGTCCATCGAGCCAGAGCGTGCTGGTCAGGTCGCCGTAGGTTTTGTTGATGACCACCACGGTGACGGCGTTGTCCGAAGCGCGCAGCGCGCCGTAGACCGAGAGCGTGCCCTGGTTGGCGCTGGTCGAGGCCAGCGCTGTGTCGCCGAACATCGAATGCTTTCCGTCGTAGTTGCGGTAGATCTCGTATGCCATCAGGCCGGGAACTTGCGTGGTTGGGTCGGGAGGCCCCCAAAGTGTTGCCAGATCGAGGCCGTACATGCCGAAGATGCCCAGAATGTCAGCCTGCGCCAGCGCGCCGTTGATGCTCTCCTGTCCGCCCCAGTTGTATTCCGTGAAAGCCACCTTGGTGCCGGGGTAATCCTCCGCAACCCAGGCCTGCGCCATCGGAATCAGTTGCGGCGCCTGCAGCGGAATATTGCAGTTTCCATGGGTGGTGGGATTGTAGTAGTTAGGGTCGGTAGGGTAGTTCGGTTGCGGCTCGTTGGGATCGGTATAGGCCGGGTCCCAGAAGACGCGCGTCGAGTTCAGGCGTGCCTGCTGCTCCCCGGTGTCGCCCGCTGTGCTAAAGGCGACGCCATTCCCATCGTAAGTGGCCGCATAGTAGGTGTGCAGGTCCAGGTAATCCAGCAGCCGGGAGCCATAGGTGGTGGAAGCCGCCGCGAATTGCTGCAAGTAGTACTCGATGAACGGGACGCCGCCGTGCGCCTCCCGGTCGACCGGATTGCTCCACGGCTGCCAGCAGGGCCCACCCCCACTGCCCCAACCGCTCTCGACATCTTTCTTGGAGTAGAAGTAATCCCACCAGTAATCCATTACCGGACCGCTTACCCCGGCGGTCGGGTCGGCGGTCTTGACGGCCTCAGCCGCGGCAATGCCGTTGTTTGTCACCTCGTCGTAGGTGAAGGGCAAGGGATGCACATCGATATGCACGCCGTCCCACCAGCTGGGCTCGTTGTCCAGCTCGTAGATGGCCACGCCGCCGCTGGCCGCGTTTCCGAACTTGTTCACCAGGTATTGCACCCATGTGCCATCGAAGGTGGCGGGAGTGACCGCGTAGTAGGTGTCGGTGGGATCGTTCACCACCCTGTTGCCATTGGTCAGGACGCCGTTGCCGCAGTCGGGCCGGTACGGGTCAACCGACTGCTGCGCTCCGTATTTGGCCACCGAGAAGCTGCAATTCGTGTTGTCCGCCGGCTCCCATCCGATGATGGGAACCGTTCCCATGGACGTGGCGCCGACCGCGGCATCGTTCTCGACCTGGGTGTTGAACGTGCTGGTGTTGGGAGCGCCGGCGGGCGTGTTGAGAGGGTTGCTGTTGTCGATAAAGTTTTCAAAGTACCAATCGTTGCCTTTGGCGTCGAGGTCGTACAGGTAGTTGTAGCTGGTGGCTTCGTTTCCGCCCCAGCGATCGATGGGAAGGCTGAAAGCCTCGGCTTCGGCCTCGTTGCTGGAGCCGCCATTCCAGCCGTAGATGAACGGGCTGATGGCGTGGGTCGGGCTGGCCACATTAACGGTCAGCGCCGGCCCGGTGGCCGTGGCGGGTGCGGTCAGCGTTACGGTGGCGCTGCCGCTATTGCCATTGGTCGCGCCCTGAGTGCTGGTGGCCGTCACCGTCACGCTCGCCGGAGCCGGATAGGGCGTGGTGTAGAGGCCGCTTGTGCTGATGGTGCCGGGGCTCAGGCTGCTGCCCGAAGGCGCGGCTACCGACCAGGTGACCGACGAACTGGCCGTGCCGGAAACCAGAGCCGTGAACTGTTGCGTGGCTCCAATCGTAACGGTCACGGGATTGGGAGTCACGACAACCACGGGCACAACGAAGTTGGCCGTGACGGTCGTATTGGCGCTCATCGTCACGGTGCAGGTGACGGTGCTGGCGCTGGCGCATCCGCTCCACGAGGCGAAGGTATTGCCGCCCGACGCAGCGGGAGCGGTGAGCGTGACGAAAGTCCCCGCGTTATAGGTGCGCGTGAAGCTCGTGGTTCCGTTGGCCGCGCCGTTGTTGTCCGCGGGAGACACCGTGATGGCCACGCCGCTGGCGGGGTTGGTCGAGTTGACGGTCAGAACGTAGGTCGCCGTGACCGGAGTCGTGTAATTGGCCGTGACGGTCGTATTGGCGCTCATCGTCACCGTGCAGGTGACGGTGCTGGCGCATCCGCTCCACGAGGCGAAGGCATTGCCGCCCGAGGTGGCGGGCGCGGTGAGCGTGACCGAAGTCCCCGCGTTATAGGTGCGCGTGAAGGTCGTAGTTCCGTTGGCCGCGCCGTTGTTGTCCGCGGGAGAGACCGTGATGGCCACGCCACTGGCCGGATTGGTCGAGTTCACCGTGAGCACGTAGGTTGTTGCGGTCGTCGTTATCGTGCCGCTGCCGCAAGCCGTCATCAGCACGCTCAGCCCGCTCCCCGCCCAAACCGCCGCCTTCCACCGCAAATTCCTCATCTCCAGACTCCCCATTCGCTCAAGGTTCAGCCACTTGCCGGGCTACCTTTCGGGAACCATCTACTCTGGTTCCGCTCAAGCCCGGCCTCAATCGAATACCACCGTCTTGTTGCCATAGCAGAGAATCCGCCGGTCCAGGTGCCAGCGCACCGCGCGGGAGAGAACGATGCGCTCCAGATCCCGCCCCCGGGCCACCAGATCCTCCACCTGATCGCGGTGCGAGATGCGCGCCACGTCCTGCTCGATGATCGGTCCATCGTCAAGCACATCAGTAACATAGTGGCTGGTGGCCCCGATCAGCTTTACCCCCCGCGCGTGCGCCGCATGGTACGGTTTGGCCCCCGTAAACGCCGGCAAAAACGAGTGGTGCACGTTGATGATCGCCGCCGGATAGCGGCTGACGAAGGCCGGCGAAAGAACCTGCATGTACCGCGCCAGCACCACCAGCTCAATCCCGTGGGAGGAAAGCAGTTCCAGTTGCCTCGCCTCGGCCTTGGCGCGCCTGTCTGCCGTCACCTCAAAATAATCAAATGGAATCCCGTAAAACGCCGCCAGTCTCTCCACGTCGCGATGATTGGAAACGATCAATGGAATCTCGCACGCCAGCTCGCCGGTCCGCCACCGGTGCAGCAAATCCGCCATGCAGTGCAGGTACTGCGAACAGAACAGCGCCACCCTCGGCAGCCGCCCGCTGGAGCTCAACTGCCAACGCATCCCCAATTCTGCGGCCAGCGGCGCAAAGGCAGCCTTAAAGCCCTCCAGATCAAAGCCTTCCCCTCCAGATTCCGGGGCGTACATTGGAGTCTTCTCATCGGGCGCCTGAAGGAGCCGGGGGCTTGCTGACGAAACTGGGGAACCCTCCGCTGGGTTCGCGGGGCCGTCGAGAGCAAACTCGACGCGCATAAAAAACAGCCCCAGATCGTGGTCCTGGTGCTGGTCGGCATGCAGAATGTTGGCGCCTCGCTCGTAGAGCAGCGTGGCGACGCGGGCCACCAGACCCTTGCGGTCCGGGCAATCGATCAGCAGTACAGCGGAATCTTTCATGCTGCATTCAGCTTAAACCAGGACTGGCCCCTTCGACTTCGCTCACGGCAGGCTGTCCAGGCGGGCGGCCTTCGGCCACCTGCGGTGGGGGACTTGCCCTCCAGGCGGGCGGCCTTCGGCGGGAAGAGCGAACGGCGTTGGTCACCCACCCTGCCGGGCGGGCGGCGCAGGTAGAAGCGGGCGAGTGCGAAACGCAGGTCCTTCGACTTCGCTCAGGATGACAGCAAGGATGGGTCACTCGGTCAAAGGGCATATGGATAGGCTGACAGCGACGGATTGATGCGGCGCAAAAAAACGCCGGGGCAACACAAGCCCCGGTCCGCCGCGGCGGACGTGCGATGCAATGAAGTTTCTGCGCCTGATCCTCCCGACGGGCTAAAAGAACAAATTCGCGTCCGCGCTTCTTTCTGGCGCGGATGGCGCCGAAGGCGCGATTGGCCGCATCGCAGGTGCTCAGGCGGCCGTATTTCCGCGGACCTCGAAGGGCGCGTTCAACTGCTGGCGGAGGCTGCCGGCCAGATCGGCCACCACGCGCAGCTTGTCGGCGACGGGAGAGGCTGCTTCGCTGCCGTTGAGAGCCAACTGCGAGTGCAGAAGCAGGCCGGCGACCGTGGTTTTCAGTTCGCTTTCGATAGCCGCCGCCGCCGCCCGGCGGGCCAGCGTCTGTTCCCGCTTGCGGCGGCGCAGGGCGGCGCGAATCTCCCGGATCAGCCGGGCCGCTCCGGAGAGCGCGAAGTTGATCTGCAGGGGAATGGCCAGCCCGGCGCGGTCCCATATCGCCTCGGCGGCGGACGGATCGCACTCGGCCATGGTCTCATCCACCACCACGGCCAAAAACTCCCGGCGGCGCAGCGCCTCCAGCGCGGCCTTGCGTCCCTCCGTCACTTCAACCTCCATGCCCAGTTGCGCGCCCACCACGGCGGCGCAGTTCCTGGCGCCTTCGATTCCGGTCACCATCAGAATGCTCATCGCGAACTCCTCGTTGTTAGCTTCTAGCCTCTAGCTTTTAGCCTCTGGCTTCCGGCTCGTTCGTGCTCAGACCGAGAGCTCGGCGCTTCACCCCGGCACATTGAAGCTAGAAGCTGTTTCTGGTTACTCTTCCCGAAGCGGCTCGGTAATGCCGTATTCCTTCAGCTTGCGGTAAAGCGTCGTCTTGCCGATACCCAGCAGCTTAGCGGCCTGCAGCTTGTCGCCGTTGAGAGTGCGAATGGCTCCCAGGATGGCCTGGCGCTCGAGATCGGCCAGCGTCTTCACATCCGGCGCTCCGCCTTCGCCGGAGGGCTCGCCAATAGCGGCCGCGGCGCGCCGCGTCTCCAGGCCTTGCTGCTGCAACTGCGTCGGCAGGTCGCCCAGGTGCAGCACCGGCCCCGATGAGAGCGCACAGGCCCGTTCAATCGAGTTTTCCAGCTCCCTCACGTTGCCCGGCCAGTCGTGCCGCATCATGGTGCGCAGAGCCTCGTCACTGAGCGTGAACTTGGTGCCGTGCTCGCGGCTGATGCGGTCCAGGAAGTGCGCCGCCAGCAGCGGTATATCCTCGCGCCGGTCGCGCAGCGAAGGCAGCCGCAGATTGACCACGTTGAGACGGTAGAAGAGATCCTTGCGGAAGGCGCCCTTCTCCACCATCACCGCCAGATCGCGGTTGGTGGCGGCCACGATGCGCGCCTTGATGGGCACGCGGTGGGTAGCCCCGACCGGCCGCACCTCTTTTTCCTGAAGCGTCCGCAGCAGCTTGGCCTGCAGGTCCAGCGACAGCTCGCCGATCTCATCCAGAAAGACCGTGCCCCCCTCGGCCGAGACCAGCAGCCCGTCCTTGGAGCGGTTGGCTCCGGTGAAGGCGCCCCTGACGTAGCCGAACAGCTCGCTTTCGATCAGCGTGGGCACCAGCGAGCCGCAGTCCACCGGCAGGAAGGGTTTTTGCGAGTTCGGCCCGTAGGCGTGGATGGTCCTCGCCACTAGTTCTTTGCCCGTGCCGCTCTCGCCCAAGATCAGCACCGGGTGCGAGCTCTGGGCGACTTTGGAGAGGATGCGGTAGAGCTTTTCCATCTCCGCCGAGCGGCCGATCATGGCGCCCAGACCCTGGCTGAGCCGCAGCCGCTCCCGCAGTTGGCGGGTCGCGGTGTCGGTCAGGTGGCTCGCGGCCGCCCGGTCCAGCACCGTGGAAAGCTCGTCCACGGCGAAGGGCTTGGTTAGGTAGTCGGAGGCGCCGCAGCGCATCGCCTCCACGGCCGCGTTCACCGAGGACGAGGCGGTCATGGCGATCACCGAAGTCTCTGGGTAGAGCAGCTTGACTTCGGAGACCAACTCCAGGCCCTGGTTGCTTGCCGGAGGCAGGTTGACCAGCAGAATGTCGGCCGCGTGGCCGCGCAGCAGGCTCCGCGCCTGGCCCAGGTCGCCGGTGCTCTCCACTGCATAGCCCAGGCTGGCGGCAATCTCGGCGCAGGCCGAGCGAACCGCCGTGTCCGCGTCCACTACCAGCAGGTGCAGCCGCACCGCCGGTTCAACAAGTTGGGGGATAAACTCCATGGTTCTCGGGTTTAGAACTGTTTCGAGCATTGTATTCGCCTCACGCGTGATTGGGTACATTGAATGTGCATGGCCGGTTCTTTCCCCCCGCCGCCGGTCTCCCACCCCAGCGATGAAGTGGGTGCTGGGGAACGGGGTGCCCCCTGGGTCAGTGTCGGGGCATCTCTGGGGGTCCCAGTCTCCCGCCCTGGCGACGAGGACCTGTCTCCTCACCCCAGCGACCAACCTGTCGCCGGGGGCCCGGTTTCGCCGCATCGGACCCGGATTCAGCGGGTCCGGACGGGCAGTTCGATCTCGAAGCGCGCTCCGGGATCGGCGCGGCTTACGGCGTGAATCCGGCCGCCCGCCGTCTCCACGATGGAACGGATGATGGACAGACCCAGCCCGCGATGGGCCCCCGTCCAGCCTCCGTTGGCTCCTGTGCTGGCCGAGGACCCGTTCGACCGCGTGGTGTAGCCGGCCGCGAAGATCTTTTCCAGCGCCTTCTGGGGGATGCCCTGTCCGCTGTCCTCCACCGTCAACACCAACCATGACGCGGCTTCCGCTTCGGCATGAAACTCGTGCAGACCCAGCGCGATTCGCCCTCCCGCGGGCATGGCCTCCGCGGAGTTCTTGACCAGGTTGACCAGCACCCTGGTCAGATCCTCTCCCGTCAGCCTCACCGGCAGCGCGCCGCCCTCGATCTCCAGGGTCAGGGCAACCGAAGGCCCGGCCAGCGCGGCCAGCAGATTGCGGTTGGCCCGCAGCTCTCCGGCCAAGTTGTCGATCGGCGTGGCCGGCATCAAGTCCCAGCTCCCGGAACGTTCAGACCGGGCCCGCTCAAGCCGCTCTCCACCGGTCGATTCCTCGGGCAACCTTCCCAGGCTGCGCGGGGCGCCAGGGGAGGAAGCGGCTTCCGGAGTCCCGCGAGTGTCGAGAGTCACCAGCTTTTCCACCAGCCGGCGGCTGGCTGCGGCGACCAGCCTCAGCTCGCTTCCATAGTGAAGAAACGGGGTCGCCAGCACCCCCGGTTCCTCCAGAAGATCGCAGTAAAGCCCCAGCGCCGTGACCATGTTCCTGGCGTCATGCGCCACCTCCGCCAGGGTCTCGCCCTCGCCGCGCAGAATGGCCAGCGTTTCCACTACCGCTTCCACCCGCTTGCGCTCCGCTCCGCCCCATCCTGCCGGCTGTTCCATCTGCTGCATGGCTTGCTTCCTTTCCTGTAGCTGCCAGCTTCTAGCTATTAGCTTTCTTGCTGACTTTGACGCCACCCTTCCAACCCCATCCCTGCACCAAACCAGCTGGAAGCCAAAGGCCGCTTCCAGTTTTGGCTCTTCCCGTTCCTGCCCTGGCAACGGGATTCTGTCCTCTTCTAATACACGTAGCGTGCCAAACTAGAACGCTTCGGCTAAGTTCCTGATAAGGAACGGAATTGCTGTCCAATTCCTGGACACTCGCGCCGGACCGTTGCGGCAGATTATCTCCCAAAATGGAACTCCCGCGCCGGGAAGAGTCCGCCTAATCTATTGATTTTCATTGGGTTAGCTCGTCATTCCTGTTCCGGGCCGCGCAAATCGCGGTTTCCCGTCTTGAAACCGGCCCCTCCCATGACTCCCGATGCGGCCCGCTTCCCGTACAATCCCCCTATGCACGCCCCAGGCACATTCTTCCGTCCCGGCGGCAGGAGCCCGCATGAGCTTCGTCCGCTCTCTCTCACTCCCGGCTTTGTCCAGACCGCCGAAGGCTCGGTGCTGGTCTCGCTGGGCAACACACGGGTTCTAACCTGCGCCACCATCGAGCCGGGGGTGCCGGGCTGGCTGCGCAACGCGGGCCGCGGCTGGGTCACGGCCGAGTACTCCATGCTGCCACGCTCCACCGTCACCCGCACCCCGCGGGAGAGCGAGCGGGGCAAAATCGGCGGCCGGACGCACGAGATTCAGCGCCTGATCGGCCGCAGCCTGCGTTCGGTGGTGGACATGCAGGCCCTGGGCGAGCGGACGGTGATTCTGGACTGCGACGTGATCCAGGCCGACGGCGGCACGCGCACCGCGGCCATCACCGGCGCGGCCCTGGCTCTTGCCCTGGCCCTGAACGCGCTGGTCGCGGCCGGAACCCTCAAGCAATCGCCGCTGAAGCAATTGGTCGCCGCCACCTCGGTCGGCATCGTCGGCGGCGCGGCCGTGCTCGACCTCTGCTATGAGGAGGATTCGGCAGCCGAGGTGGACATGAACGTGGTGATGGCAGAAGACGGCGGCCTGATCGAGACCCAGGCCACGGCGGAGAAAGGCAGCTTCTCCCGCAGCCAGTTGGGCGAACTGATCGACCTAGCCGATACGGGACTCAAGGAGATTTTCGCCGCGCAGAGGGCGGTGCTGGGGTTGTAGGGTACCGGTGCACAACCGACTTCCTCAAGCTCCAAGGATTCATGTACGATACCGGCAAGTAGTTTTTCCGTGTAGAAGAGGCCGTCTGTGTACATCAGCAAGATTTCATTGAAAAACATCCGTGGCTTCAAGTCACTGGAGTTCAATCTCGATCGAGGCAACGGCGAATATGCAGGCTGGACCGTATTCACTGGGGATAATGGATCGGGTAAGACCACGCTCATCCGGGCGATTGCGATCGGCATTGCCGGAAAGGACGTTGCACGGTCGATTCTTCCAACCTTCCGAGGATGGATCAGAGAAAATGCGAACGATGAAGCCTCAATAGCACTTAAAATTGCTTCAGTTCCAGGGGATGATCGGAGGCTTGGAAGGCCCAGCAAAGCACCGTTTGAAGCAGTCCTCGCATTTGAACGCAGCGAAGGCCCAGAACCTGCCTTGGTCTCCAAATCGCCTGCAAAGTCAAAAAAAGCCCCTATCGCGAATCAATCCATCTGGAGTACGAATCCCCAAGGGTGGTTTGCATGTGGGTATGGCCCATTCCGGCGGGTCTTTGGGGCCTCCGCAGAAGCCCAGCGCCTGATGAGTGCTCCAAGCACAAGTAGATGGGTTACTTTATTCAACGAAGCGGCAACCCTTCGTGAAGTAGACGAGTGGCTGAAGGACATAAAATATAAAGCTCTCGAAGAGAAAGAGGACCAAAAGAAAGAACTCGATGTTGTATTAGCCATATTGCGCGATGAGTTTCTGCCGAGGGAGATACAAATCGATGGTATTGACTCAGGCGGACTATGGCTAAGGGATGCAAATGGTGCGAGGTTATCATGGACGGAGATGAGCGATGGCTATCGCGCTGCTGTCGCCCTTCTTTCTGATATCCTACGCCACATGATTCATACCTACGGGTTCGAGGGACTATATGAGCAGGATAAAGACGGCAAGGTTTATATCAAACGTAGTGGCGTCGTGCTGATCGACGAAATCGACGCCCACTTGCATCCTTCATGGCAACGCGAAATCGGTTTCTGGCTAAAGCGACATTTCCCATACGTTCAGTTTCTTGTCACTAGCCACAGCCCGATCATCCTTCAGGCAGCGGACCCGAACGGCCTCTTTGTGCTTCCTGAACCGGGCAGTGATGATCCGCCGCACCCTCTTTCGAAAGAGGAGTACCAACAGGTCATTACTTCCCGTCCCGACACTATTCTTCGCTCGCCCGCATTCGGGAATATGCCGAACACACGCTCCGAACCGGTGGTGGATAAGCGCGCACGGTACTCTCGCTTGCAAGCAAAGAAGCGTGCAGGCGGCAAACTCTCTGCCGCCGAGGCTGACGAATTGATGGACCTGCTTCCGTTCGTCTCCACGGACGAAGGGGAATAGTGGACAATGCGACGAATCGAACGAGAGGCCTTGACCCTGGAGACAGGTAATGCCCTTCAGTTGCTCCAGCAAGAGGTCGATACCCAACGCGAACAGACAGGCTTCGATCCAGGGGAACACTGGAAGCGAAAGCGCACCTCGCGGCCTCTTCTCGCAGTGTATGCGGTCTTGAAGCGCATGGCCGGGTCGCGCGAACGGTGCATGTACTGCGTAGACTCTGAGGGCAGCGACATCGAGCATTTCTGGCCCAAGTCTCCACACTCGGACCGAATGTATGTATGGGGGAATCTGCTGATTGCCTGCGCGCATTGCGGCCGCTTCAAAGGAAAGCAGTTTCCGCGCACTGACGATGGAGCGCCGCTGCTGGTCAATCCATCCGCAGAAGACCCCTGGGAGTTTCTCGATTTTGAGCCGGGTACGGGAAACCTGACCGCCCGCTATCTTTTTTCAACAGGAGAATTTTCAGTCAAAGGGGAAACCACTGTAACGGTGCTCCATTTGGACAAGCGTGAGGGCGTTTCCGCCGGTTATCGGAAGACCTATCGCCGGTTGTGTCAGCTTGTCGCGGATTGGGCCAACCAGCATCTTGCGGCAGACTATCTCGACCAACTCCGTGAGGCCGACGATCACGGGCTTCTTGGCTGGTTTTTGCACGGTGCCGGTGAAAACGAGCCAGCGTTTGTCCGCTTTCGTGAGCGTTATCCGGACGCTTGGCTCGCCTGCCAACGGTCGTTTCGCTAAGCCAGCCATTCTCCAAACTGTTCCGCAGATTTACCGCAGCGCCGCCGCCAGCACGAGCGTCATGCCCAGCCCGGCCACCGAAAGCACCGTCTCCAGCACCGTCCAGGTGGTCAGGGTTTCCTTCAGGTCCAGCTTGAAGAAGGATTGGATCAGCCAGAAGCCGGGGTCGTTCACATGAGAAAGAATGATGGAGCCGGTGCCGGTGGCCAGCACCAGCAGCTCGGGGCGCACGCCGATGTGCCCGGCCATGGGCGCCAGCACCGCCGAGGCCACGGCCATGGCGACCGTTGAAGAGCCCATGGCCACGCGCACCACTGCGGCCAGCAGCCAGGCCAGCAGCAGTGGCGGCATGTGCGCTTCCAGGGCCAGGCTGACCGTGGCCTGCGCGGCTCCCGAGTCGCGCAAAATCCCGCTCAACCCCCCGGCCGCGGCCAGGATCACCAGCACGTTGGCGATGGGCTCAAAGGACTCCGCCGTCAACCTCCGCAGGCCCTCCGGGCTCTTGATCTTTCCTGTCTGAGTGCGGCTGCCCAGCGTAATGAGAGCCACCAGAACCGCGATCAGCAGCGCAATATCCGGGCTGCCTACAAAATGCAGAATCTGGTTTGCGATGCTTGCCGGAGCGGTAATCGAGTCTGCCCAACTGCCCAGGAAGATAAGCGCCACCGGCAGCAGAATGGCCGCGGCGGCCCGCGCAGGGCCAGCCGGCGCGGAAACCGGCTCTGTCTTCGCTTCCACCTTCGATGCCGGAGGCCCGGCCGCTCCATCCGTGCCCCGTTCAATCCGCGCCTCCGACGCGCGTTTTGCCCCTCGCCTCTTCCATCTTCGGATCAGCAACCAACCTAGCCCCGGCCCGGCCAGCGCGGCGGCGGGCAATCCGGCCGTCAGCCCCCACAAAATGGTGCGGCCCAGGTCGGCGTGAAACTGCGTGGCCGCCAGCATCGCAGCCGGATGCGGCGGCAGCACCCCATGCACGATGGAGAGCCCGGCCAGCATAGGCAGGCCTACCAGGATCGCCGGACGCCCGCTGCGCCGCGCCGCCTCGGCCACGATCGGCATCAGCAGCACCAGCCCCACCTCGAAGAAGACCGGCATCCCCACCAGAATGCCCATGCCCAGCAGCGCCCAGGGCAAGCCCTTGGTTCCGCAGTTCTCGACCAAAAGGCTGCCCAACGCGGTTGCCCCGCCGCTGGCGGCCAGCAGCCGGCCCAGCACCGCGCCCAGGCCCAGAATGATGGCGATATGTCCCATCAGGTTGCCCACGCCGGCCGTGAAGGAGAGCGGAACCTGCGTCAGTGGCATGCCCGACGCCACGCCCAACGTAAGCGCGGCCACGCACAACGCCAGCGCCGGATGCAGCCGGAGCTTCGCAATCAAAACCAGCAGCAGCAGCACCGTCCCGGCGGCGCAGGCCACCAGGAACCAACTGTCGTAAGGCGTAGCGGCGGCAAGGTTCACCGGCAGATTATTCCACAGCCTGCCCTATCCACGCCCATTTCGGGCTTACCCCGCGCCTTTCCCATGCGCGCCTCTCCCACGTGCGCCTGTGCTCCGCCGCACGCTTTCCCATTGCGCGTCTCTGCTACCATGAGGATGATTGCAATTCCCGCTGCCCGACAGGCTGATTGCCTGCTCTCAGGTGCACGAGCGCAATGGCGGCTGGACCCAAACCCCGCCGGTTGATCCGGCGCACAGGAGAATTTTCTATGCCTCTCGTTTCCATGCGGCAGCTCCTCGACGAGGCCGCCAAGGGCGGTTACGGCGTCGGCGCATTCAACGTCAACGATATGGAACAGATTCAGGCCATCATGGGAGCGGCCAAGGAAACCAATTCGCCGGTCATCATCCAGGCCAGCCGCGGCGCGCGCCAGTTCGCCCAGGACAAATATCTCTTTCACCTCATCCTGGCGGCCGCCGAACTGAATCCCGAGATCCCCATCGCCATGCACCAGGACCACGGCAACAGCTTTGAGACCTGCAAGAGCGCCATCGAGCTGGGCTATACCAGCGTGATGATGGACGGCTCGCTCAAGGAAGACGGCAAGACCCCGGCCACATTCGATGAGAACGTCGCGGTCACCAAAAAGGTGGTTGATTTCGCGCATCCGCGCGGCGTCACTGTCGAGGGCGAGATCGGCGTGCTGGGCGGCGTGGAAGACGGCCACGGCGCGGGCGGTTCGGGCCTGGAGCACATCACTGACCCCGACCAGGCTGTCGAGTTCGCCGAGCGCACCGGCGTGGACGCGCTGGCCATCGCCATCGGCACCAGCCACGGCGCCTACAAGTTCACCAAGAAGCCCGACGGCTCGGTGCTCAAGATGGACGTGCTGATCAAGATTCACCAGCGCCTGCCCAACACCCATCTGGTCATGCACGGCAGCTCTTCGGTGCCCAAGGACCTGCAGGACATCGTCAACGAGTATGGCGGCAAGCTCAAGGAGACCTGGGGCGTCCCGGTCGAGGAGATTCAGCTCGGCATCCGCAACGGCGTCCGCAAGATCAACGTGGACACCGACAACCGCCTGGCCATGACCGGCGCCATCCGCAAGGTGCTCTGGACCCAGCCGGAGAAGTTCGATCCCCGCGACTACCTCAAGCCCGCCCGCGAGGCCATGCAGAAGGTCGTGGCCACGCGCATGACCCAATTCGGCCAGGCCGGCCATGCCGGCGACTACAAACCCGTCTCCATCGCCGTGATCGCCAAAGGCTACGCCGACGGCTCGCTCACCACCAAGCCGCTCGTCGCCGCCAGGTAACTTCGGCTCCACGCGTGAAAAAGGCCATCCCGCACCCGCGGGGTGGCCCTTTTGCTGCTTGCGATCCCAGCTTCGGAATGACTACTCCTTGACTTCCTGCACCGTTTGGAGAGAAGCAGTGGGGAGGGATTGCGTCTCCGGAACGACCGGATCGGCATAGTAGCCGGTGCGCGTGCGGGCCTTGAGTCCCGGCTTGGCGATTTCGACCTGAAGTGCGTGGTATTCGTCTGGATGAGCGGGTTTAGGGGGATTGAAGGTGAGCACGTAGAAACTCCGTGCATCCTTGATGCAGCGGTCGATAACGATGGCCAGATCGTTGCCTTCATAGGGAACCTGCCCGCCGGTCTGCGTGGCAATGACCGGAAGAAGCAGGTCGCCCATGTCCGCATGATTGGGATCGTCAACACCCTTGAGATACTTCGTGTAATTCTCATCTCTGCCGTAACCTCCAAAGGGAGAAATGCAGTAGAGCGTGATGCGCGCCTTGCGCAACGCCGTTGAGAGCGAAGTGATGGATCCGTAGATAGCCTGTCGGTCCTTTTCTCCTCCGATCCATGCAGGATTGGAGATGACGCTCCAGCCGTAGCTCAGCCAGATGAGCAGCTTTCTGCCGGGCCTCTTGCTTAGCTGCAGGGCGAGTAGATTAAGAGCTTTGAGCGAGGCCTGCTCGCGCTCCACGGCGCCTTGCAGCTTCTCCGATGGTCTGGTATTCCGCAAGCCGGGGATGTTGGCGTCGAGGAAGGCTTGCAGCACTTTGCCGTCGCGTGCTGGCCGATTCTGATAGTTCAGGCCTTTGTCGGTGAGGATGACGAAAGAGGTGGGCAGGGCAAGTTCCCCGCCGTTCTCCTTGAAGAATTCCACGAGCCATTGCCGTTCCATGGTTATGGTCTGAGGAGGGGCATTGACGGCATCGATCAGCAGGATAACCTCGACCGGGGGATCGGCTTTGACCTTCATTCCGTTAACGGCCCGCAGCGAGACGATGCTTTGCGGCTGGCTGTTGTCGAACAGCTTGAAGTCTGCCGGTTGCAGGCCGGAGACTGCCGCGCCGGACTTATCGATGACCACAACATCGAAGGTCAGGCTTCCTGGTGCGGCGGCGGGATAGGGTGAGCCCGTCTGGCTGCTATTGAGACCCTGGGGCAACGCGGCAGCCGTCGTCTGCAAAGCCGGGACCGGCTGGGTTTGATCGATTTGTCCCTGCGCGGCCGGCGGCATGCAAAGAAGCACTGCGAGAAAAGCAGCAGGAAATGCGAATCTGTTCTTCATAGATCTCTCCTCTGGACCAATCTCAGTGACCCGTTGCTATGAGTTTTCCTCATCCCACGTGAATCCGCGGGCGGTCCGGCATGAGTACGTTATTAGCGATGGCCGCCGCCGGCGCTGGAGCCGCCGGCGCTGGAACTGCCGGCGCTGGAGCTGCCGCCGCTGGAGCCGCCGCCGCTGGAACCGCCACCACCGTGTGAGCCGCCGCTGGAACCGCCGCCGCTAAAGCCGCCGCCCCC
>Ga0209039_10000437_pt1 | contig 40663 bp, 26 predicted proteins | sample BogFormECP12_OM1_FD_188238 | JGI IMG/M metagenome (GOLD analysis project Ga0209039, IMG submission 188238) | Bog forest soil microbial communities from Calvert Island, British Columbia, Canada - ECP12_OM1 (SPAdes) (version 2) | ecosystem: Environmental > Aquatic > Freshwater > Wetlands > Bog ...
TTCCCATAATGCCCGGAAGTCTGTCAAGTCTGGCAGGGAGACTTCCGGCAGGTAAAACTTTCCCCGATGTTCGCAGAATTCTACCAGGCGGCCCAGCTCGCGCCGGTATTTGCCGAGCACGGCGGCGTCAAGGTTCTGGCCTTCTTTGTCGCGGGTGAACGTCTCGACAGCTTGGCGGAGTGTGGCCGGGCGGTCTGGCTCGACCGGCTTTCCCATTACTTCATAGGACAGTTCAATTTCTCTCTTGACCCGTTCGGCTCCGGCCCACGTCTTTTCTTTGGCGGCGCGGCGGTACTGCTTGCCACCGTAAGACCAGCGGAAATGCTTCCAGCAATCACACCGCTTGTAAAACTCATCCCCGGTGTGCGGGCAATCGAGAGAGTGTCTGACAAAGATCGTGACGATAGGTGCGCTCATAGCTTCATCCTCCGGCCCGGAACATAGCACCGCCGAAGTTTGAAGTCAAGCACGAAATTAGCACAATTTAAAAGCGCTTAATTTTAAATGTTTTACTTTCAATCTGTTAAGGATGGCGGAGAGGGTGGGATTCGAACCCACGTTACCCTTTCGAGTAAACACGCTTTCCAAGCGTGCTCCTTCAGCCACTCGGACACCTCTCCGTGGCTTCGCGCCGCGCCCCTATCCGGGAGTAAAGCTCCCAGAATGCAATTCAGCTTCGCGGCAACCTGACCAGTATAACATTAGGGGAGCGGTGCGGGTAGTGAGCCTGTGTGAAAACGGGCTCCATGAAATCCTCGGATGTCGCTTACCTTCAGAGCTATGCACGCATCGCCCACCAGGAGACCCCTCACCCCCACGTTTTGCACGTCGTGGGGGTGAGGGGTCTTTTTCAATCCTATCGGACTTTGACGGAACCCTGGTGAAAACCTCGATCAATAGCGGTGAGTGCCACCACCGCAGGTACGCGCATACCTTGACTTGGTGGCGCCATCCACTTACTTGAACCGCCGGCGGAAACGGATTTCCATGCCGAAAACTCCGTTCTGGTCGCGGACCCCGAGCACCGAAACCTTATCACTGACGTTCCATTCAAACTGAATGATCCGGTACTGGGAATAGGAGGTGTCGGTCACATAGGTGAGGGTGAGGTCGTGGGTGACCTGCTGCTCCACTGTGACGCGAGCGCCGGAGCCGAAGCCGGGCACGGCCACGTTGGGATCGATCTTGATTCGGCTCACCCCGAACAGATGCTGAATGCGGCTGGTGGTCTGGCTGGAGAGAGCTTCGGAGAGAATCGCGGAGGCGCCGATGGAGGCGCTGGGATTTCCTCCTACGGTCGAAAAGGCTTGCTCCTGGCGCACGTAGCCGAGGGCCAGGAGGGAAAGGATATCGGTGGTGGGCAGAGGCGGGTCGGAACGATACGCGAATTTCAGCCGGTCGATGGGGCCGGAGATATCGAGGGTCAGGTCATAACTCTGCACGCGGGTCTGGGCCTCCAGGTCCAGGTAGACTTGCGTGCGAAAGGGATTGGTCATGGTCATATCGCCGCGCACCAGCGTGTAGCGGTTGCCGCGAAACACCGTTTCGCCGCTGAGGAAATGGATGCTCCCCACCTGCACGGGATTGGCAGCGGTCCCTTGCAGCCGGAGGTCAATATCCCCCGCCAACCGCAAGTTGGGCGTCTGCAACTGCACCGGGGGCGAGGAAGTGACGCGGACATTCAAGCGAATGTTGGAAGCCAGGGGCGAGGTGATGACGGGTGCCTGCTCCGCCAGAGGATTTGAAGATTCAATCATCTTCGCGATGAAATTAATGTTTTCATTCGCAACGATCTGGCGGACGATGAGGTCACCCTGCAATTGCGCCTGCTCGGGGTTTCCTCCCAGGCGCAGATGGCCATCCATTACGGAGGTGAAGCCGGTCGGGTAGCGCACGCGGACCTGGCTAAGGTCAGCCCGCACCTCGTAGCGGGGACTTTCCACCAGGGTTACAAAACCGGTCAGGCTGAGCGTTCCTCCGCCGCTCGAGCCACGCAGGGAGCTGATGACGGCGCGCTCGCCCTCGAGCTTGACGGTCCCTTGCAGGTTGTTGATGCGAAAGGGCAGGCTGCTGTAGCCCACGCTCACATCCTGAATATCGACGGCGCCGTTCAGCAGGGGGTGGTCCGGAGTGCCGGTCAGGCGCAAGCGCAGGGCCGAGCGGCCGGTGGCCTGGAGGTTGGCGTCGAAAATGGTCAGCACGGCAGCGTTCGCGGTGCCCTCGGAGCTGAGGTCTAGCGTGACGCCATTGGTTAAACCCACGGCCCCCTCGATTTCAAGTTCCGTGAAAGGTCCACGCATGACGAACCGGCTAAGCGCCAGCCGGCCGCTCGAGTAATGCACATCGACGGGCTGGGCGTTACGCCACTGGACGCTGGGAAAATCTATAGCTACTTCACGCACTTGGGATTGGAGATCGATTTTCTCCGGGGTGCGCAGAGGCCCCACCGCGCGGAAGGATCCGCCCAGGGTTACTGCGGCCGGGAATTCGCGATTGAAGAAGCCGCGAATCCACGGATCGGCGCGCAGGCTGGAGTATTCCCCCTCAGCTTCCATCGGCCAATCACCTTCTGCCGTCGCCTTCGCGCGAAGGTGCAAATTCCCCCCAGGGCTTTGGTCGTCGCCCTCGAGCCTCAAATGCTTCCCTTCGCCGGTTAGCGCGCCGTGGAACTCGCCCAGGGGAGTGCCCGCGACGCTCAAATCCTGGAGCTTCCATGAGCTTTGCAGGTGAAAATCTTCCGGAGTTCCCTGGCCGCTTGCTTCGAAGTTCAAGCTCCCGTCCAGCCGCCCTTTGGGAAGCGCGAGGGAAGCCGTCGCCGGCAATCGGCGGATGTCCGCGAGGCGGAAATGGGTTCCCACGAGTTGCCCGGAGGCAAAGCGGCGCTCGGGCTCCAGAGTGAGGTCGCCGGTCATTCGCCCGTGATCCTTCGTCAACTGGATGTTTTGCAGTTTCCAAATGGATTGCGCAACCTGCAACCGGGCGGAGAAGGAATCAAAGGGCTCATCCGCAAAGGCGCCGGCATCGATGCGTAGCGAGCCCGAACCCGCCAGGTTGGCGGCTGTTCCTTCAACCTCCACGCCGCCGGTGACGGTGCCGCGGAGGGGAAGGTCCGAGTTGATGACCGCCTTTAAGCCCTCGATAGATGTGTGCTGCGCCTGCGCGGAAAAGCGGATAACGGAACTGGGAGTCAATAGCCAATGATCGAGTTGGGCAGAACCGTTCAGCTCAAAAGAACTCTTCGCATGATCAACGCGCCCGTCTGAGATCTGAACGAAACCGGGATTGAGTGCGACGACTGCCGTAAGCCGGTCCCAAGCCCAACCGTGATACTGGAACTGGCCCATATTCACGCGCCCTCGCAGGGAGGGGGCCTCCGCGCTGCCGCTGAGTTGTCCGGAAAACTCCGCGCGCGACTTCAGTTCTAAAGGGATGCCGGAGGGGGCGGCAACCAGCGCCTGGAAGAAAGGCCGCCATTCTTCAAAGTCGTTGGTGGAAACGGTGAGCGCCAGCGGTTCCGCCGGGGCGGGGGACGCCATTCTCTCGCTGAGTGTCCCGCGCGCGGTGATGGTGGAGTGCGGTGTGTGGAATTCTGAATCGGCGAGGTGGAGGATCAAGCCATGTCCGTCTTCGAGTGTGCCGCGCGCGCCGCCGCTTACGGGAAGCGCGTCGGGGGGCGGGGCAGACGGTGCTTGCAAGGCCAGATCAAAATCAACCTTCAGCCCTTCCCCCCGCCCCGACCACTCTGCACGGAGGGCGCCATCGGCCATCGAGGCCGGATGCAATTGGGCAGCGAGGAGAGGCGGCGTGCTCGCGGAGCGCAGTACGTCATCCAGTCGCACCTGATGGAGTTGCGAATTCAGGTGAAACTGCGCCGGCGAATTCTGGAAATTTGCTTGGAACGTTCCCTGCGCTGTGCCTCCCCAAACCGAGACGAGGAGGTTGGTGAGATTGAGTTGGTTTTTCTCCAGCGTGTAACTGGTTGTGGCATCCACGCGCAGGGAAGGGAGGGCGGGCGTGAGGATCGCGACTTGGCGAACCTGGGCGCGGCCCCGCGCCGAGATGGTTCCGCCTTGATAAACGGCCAGTCCTTCCACTTGCAGCGTGCCCGCCTGCAATTCCGGCGCGTGGAGAAGACGGGCCAGCGCGGAGATCTCCGCTGAGGCGTGGAACGACCCGGAAGCCTGCCAGACCGAGCGCGGCAGGATTGTGAACGAAGCCTCGCCGGCCGTTCCTGGCGCTTGCCACGCCAACGATGAAAAGACCAGGCTGGCGGGGGAAAGCTCGAAGCGGCTATTAAAAGTGATGGGCGGAGTCGACCATTGTGACCAGCGAATGGTGGTAGCGGAAGAAGAAATCGTGCCAGCGTAGCGGCCGCGCCTCATGCTCAGAAGCATCGCCAACTCACGCGCGTTAATCTCCACCGGTAGCCGCTGGTCGTTCCAGAAAAATGCGGAGCGGGAAATGGTGAGACGCGCAATGAAGAGGTTCATCAAATCCGCCAGGCCCTGTTGCGCGGAGGTTTGGTCCCCTGGGCCGGGAAGGTTGGTGACGCCTTGGGGATTGGTGCGGACGTGTACCTGGAATTCATTCACATCCACGTGGCGCAGGTGAATCCGCCGGCGCAAGAGTTGCGCGGGGTTCAGACCTACGTCTACCTCACCTGCGGAAATCAGGGGCGGATCGCCGGCGGCTTCCGAGCCGTGGATCACCAGCTTTTGCAGCGTGATTTGGAGAACCCAGGGCTTGAAGCGGAAGTGGCCGATTTCTACGCGCCCGCCGGTGAGGGTCTCCAGGCTGGCGATGACCCGGCGCTCCAAGACCCGCTGGAACCACCCGCTGCTCATGACGATCAGCGCAGCGAGCGCCAGCACCAGCAGGTATTCCATCAGGGAGAGCGTGATGCGAACCGGTTTGGATATTTTCCAGCGCGTAGACCACCTTCACTTAAGACGAAACTCGAAATTCGAAACTCGAAATTAGACAACGGCCATGTCATTCCCGCCAAAGCGGGGGTTTGGGAATTTTCGCTTTCGCCGGAACGGCCGGTTGGGCGAGTTTCGAATTTCGATTTTCGAGTTTCGACTCTGCCACCTGCCACCTCGCACTTAGAACGAGTGAAACCGCACATTGGTCGTGGGTTTCAACTCTTCGATCCATTGATCGAGTAATTCGTTGATGCGTTTCTGAATAAGGATTTCCCGGATCTGGCCTTCCACCTCGGAAAGCGATGGCGCCGCCGCACCACCATTCTTCTTTTGGAATTCGGGGACGAAGGCGGAACGATAATAACCCGCGACCTCATCATCACTGGGGGATGCGGCCGGGCGCAGACGTTGATCAATCAGGCGCAGCATAAGTTCTTGTTGTGCTAAACGCGCGAGCACCTCCGTCTCGGTCATGCCCAGGTCCTGGAGCACGCCCTGGAAGTCCTCCGGGCCGCCAAATGTCTTGCGCAGCGCGGCCAGGCGCTCTACCGCAGATTTTTCACTCTCCGCTTTTTCGGCGGGCCCGGGATTCTCTTCACGGGTCAAGAGTGTCTGGTAGGTAAGATGCTCGCGGGCTTTGGCGAGGGTGGCGGAATTGGGCGGGGGCGGCGGCCATTGGGCATCGAGGAAACACTCCAAGCGGTATTCCTGCTCCACGTCGCTGGCGGTAATGGCGGCGTGGCCAATGGAGGCGACCACGCGGTCCAGCGTCTGCGCGGCCGGACAGACCCTCACGCCGGCTGCCATGCCCGCCGCCAGGCCCACAAGGATCAAAAGCTTTGGCCGATGCTCAAGAAATACTGTATGTGCGATAATTGCTTCACCTCGATGCTTTTCACGCCGTTCTGAGTGGCGACCACGTTGTACTGTGGAGGATTCAGATTGTAACCTAGGTCGATACGGAGAGGTCCGACCGGGGTTTTGTAGCGAAGGCCTATTCCCACCGCTTGCGAGGTATAGTCGAAATCGGCCGGTGAGGACTGATTGAACTTCAACAGCCGCATCCGGCGAATGGTGGTATAAACATTTCCGGCGTCTTCGAAAAGCACCAAGCCCAGACGCCTTTGGGCAAAAAATGTTCGTAATTCCAAAGAGTTGAGGAAGAGCGCGTTGCCGCCGATGGGATAGCCGGTATCGGGGTCGCGAGGGCCGGCCTGATTGATGGAAAAACCGCGCATGGATTCACTGCCCCCCATAAAAAAGCGTTCCGGCAAGGGGATCGAATCTGTGAGGATGGTCTCAGCGGGTTGCCCGTTGCTGGCGGGGACGGTAATTTTGTACAGGCTTCCATAAGGCGACACCACGCCGAACTGCGTCTTGCGAGCAAAAACCAAGTGGGAGCCCAAGGCATGGTAAGTGGAGTTTTGCCCCGTGAACCGCAGGAAGTTTGCCTGGGAGCCAAAATCCCGCCAGGAGACTCCTGCATTCACCAGCGTGTAGGCGCCACGGGTTGCGTCTGCCGGATCGTCGCGGTGATCCTCAACAAAGCTCCCCCCCATCATCCCCACCAGCGCCGGCTGGCTGAGCAGGGGAATCTCCTGCGCGGATATTTTGGTGGAAATATCGAGGGCTTCGACGCGGCGGAAGCTGTACTGCCCGATCAGGAGAGTGGAAGCACTGAAGCGCTTCTCCACGCTCACGGAAGCTTCCTTGCGGTCGGCCGTGAAGGTCAGGACGTCGCGCGAGCGATCCACCAGCCCGTTGAAGCGCAAGCTGAGGTCGTCGCGATTGAGCAGACGGGGAATCAAATAGCCCATATTGGCGCCCGTGTCGATGTTGGAAAGGCGCCCGCTCATGCTAAAGGTTTGGCCACGCCCACCGACATCCAAACGCGTGAGGCCGAGCGACAATCGCGGGCTCTCCTTGTACTGCCCTTGCGGCTGATTGCTACCCAGTTTTTGGACTTCGAAGCCGCCCCCATAGCCGAGGATCCAACGGCGGGCTTCCTCCAAGCCTACGAGCAAGGTTTTTTCTGTGTCGGAAGCCGGTTGATCCTGCGGCGTGATCTGGACTTGGTTGAAGACTCCCAGGTTGTAGAGACGCTGCTGGGATTCGAGCACTGCACTCTGACTGATGGGTTCGCCGTCGTGAAAAGGCAATTCCCGATTCACCAGGCCTGCGCGCACGTGCTCGTTTCCCAAGACCACGATGCGCTGAATGCGATCTTGATCGCCGGGCACAATATTGAATTCCAAATCGACTTGATGGGGGGATTTCGCCGGCGTGGTTCGCCAGCTTGCCGTGGCACGTGTATATCCGTGGTTCGCCAGATAATCGAGGATGCGGTCGCGGTCCGCGCGCGCCCGGTCCAACGCATAGGGCTGCAGCGGTTTGCTCGCGAGCGACGGCCAGAGCTCCCTTTCCGTGGCGGCATCGATTCCCACCATGGTGATGGTGTTCACCGTCGTGCGTGCCCCTTCCTGGATGACCAGGGATATATATCGCCTGCCGGCGACACCTCCGAAGTTGTCGTCCATCGCCGGAGTGATTTGGGCGTCAAGAAATCCCCGCGACTGGTAAAGGGCCAGGAGCGTCGCGATTTTTTGTTCCACAAGATCCTGGCTGTAGGTGGGCGATGGCGGAAGCAATCCCTGGACCGGCGGGCTGATGGCCGCCAGCAGTTGTGCCGTTGGAATGGCAGTATTGCCTTTTACGCCATAACCCGCAAAATCAATATGCTGCCCGAGGTTCACGTGGAAAAGAATCTGGATGTGCGGTTGCGGCTCCTGTTGCGGCACACGGCTGGCCTTGACCGAGGCCAAGAAATAACCCTGCCGCTGAAAATGATCTTCGAGTAATTTCTCGCTGCGGGCCAGGGCCTGGTCATCCGTGGCGCCGTCGTGATAGAGAGGAAGCAGGCTTTGAAGTTGGGAAGAGGAAATCGAGGCGCCCTGCACCTGCACTTGGAATAGTGGCCCGCTGTCCACCTTTACGATTAATTTCTCGGTGTTCGTTTTGGCGTCGTAGATCCTTTGCGGGATGCTGACGTTGACCTGAAGGCGTCCATGGGTGATGTAGAATTGGTGCAGGCGATCCAGCCCATGCTCGCCATGCGCTGCCGTCAGGAACATGCGCGGATGCCAACCCGAGATTTTCATCAGGCGCTCGGGGGAAAATCCGGAGTCGTCCGGGAATTGCACGGCGCTCAACCGTGCGGGGGGGCCCGCTACGATGGTGAAAACCACGTCGGCTTCCAGGGTGTCGGGATTACGTTCAATCTCGTGCTTAATGCTCGACGCATAGTAACCATTGGCAACCAGCAGGTTGGTCAGGCGTTTGTGCGCGGCGTCGAGTTCTTCGTCGCTAAGAGGTTGGCCCAGACGCAGTCGCGAGGTGGTGACGAGCGCTCGGGCTTCAATGGGGCCAGGATTGCCTTTCGCCGTCACGAGTCCAATGAAATACTGGGCGCGGGCGACAAAAGTGAGGGAGACGCCATTATCTTCGACAGCGCCCTCCGCGCGCAGTTCTGTGAAACGCCCTGTAGCGTAAAGGCGCTTGAGACTTTCCGAGACCTTCGCGCGGTCAAGAGCTTCACCAACTTGCTGGGTCACCGCGCCGGGGAAGTTCTGGAGCTTGAGGTTACAGTCGCATTGGAGATGAAGTTGGGTAACCGGCAAGCCCCACAGGGTGGGGCCGCTCTGATCCAGGCCCTGCCCATAACCACGGCCAAGTAGCAGCGCGAGGAGGGTAATGGTGTAGGCTGCCCTGCCGCCAAAGACTGCGGGGACGCAATGCCTCGCTAAATGGCGCGGAGGATATGCGGACGGCATTCCAGAGTTTTGGTTGTAGCGACACACCCTGTATTTAACCTGTCAACACCGCATCAAAGCTCTTGCCGACTTCAACTGGCATTATACTTCGGCAAGGCACCCGGCATGGACAAAGAAAAGCAGTCAAGACAGGGATGAGAATGGACAGGATACGACAATGAAGCATGCCCTGATCACCAGGAGCGTGATCGGGTGCGCCTTTGAAGTCATCATCCAACTGGGCGCGGATTTTCTGGAATCGGTCTACACGCAAGGACTACAAACACGGATAGACAGAATAGACCGGATGTTCTTTTCCGCCCTATGGCTGCTGGCGTGAAGTGCGCGTCAGTTCTCGCTCAAGACTTCAGTGATTGCTTTGCGGAGAGTTTCGAGTGGGACGTAGCCGATCCAGTGGTCTCTTACCACCCCTTTTCGATCAATCAAAAAAAGGGTCGGAAAAATGGCGATTCCACCGTACGCCTGATCGCCTTCCTTAGTCCAGTTCACGATGGGGTAGGCGATGTGGTGTTCCTGCATATAATGTTGCCGCACCGAATCGTCGTATTCGAGCCCCAGGGTGCGATCGTCGTTCGCGCCGACAATCGCCAGGCCACGCGCGGAGAGCTCCTGGTGAAGTGACACCAGCGCAGGAGTTTCCTGCATGCAGGGCGGGCAACCGGTAAACCAGACCTCCAGCAGCAACACCTTGTCTCGGAAGTCCGCGATGTGAAGATCCCCGCCCCCCAGGCGCGAGAGGGTCACGTCCGGGGCGGGATTACCTTCCCAACCGCCGATCTGGCGCGCTAAGGCCTGGCCGAATTTCGGATCGGCCTTGATTCTCTCCACATCCACCTGAGTGATTTCGCCCGTCTTCGGATCACGCGTGAGGAAACGTGGAACCCGGGGATCAGATTCCATCACCCGCAGCAGAACATCGGCGGCAGCCGGCGAACGCAAGTCAAATTGTTCGGCAATCACGGCGAGTGTTGGAGGCGATTTGAACTTCTCCTGATAATTGGCGACAAAAAGTGGAATACGGAAGAAAGCATTATAAAGTTTGTTAAGGGCTTGGCGTTCATCCGGCTGGGTAAAAACCCGGTTATAAAGGTCGGTGACCATCAAGGGTTGGCCGGGTTGGAGGTGCGTGCGGATGTAATCGAGCACCCGCGCCTCCGCGTCGGAAGAGGCCCACCCGGGGGCGCTTCCCGCCACGAGACAGGCGAGCAACAGAGTACTCAACAAGCCAGCTCTCACTGCGAACCTTTCTTTCCGGCGGCGCCCGTTCCCTCGGCCTGGCTGAAGACCTGCCAGTGGAATTCCAAGGAGAAATGCAGGTATTGGTCCAAATAGCTCCAGCCGTGGTTGCCGGGCCGCAGGCTGAACTGATGGGGGAAACCCTTGGAAGTCAAAATCTGATCCAACTCCTTTGCGCCCTCGTCAAAACCGTAGCGGTCCTGATCGCCACAGTCGAAGTAGAGTTTCAAGTTGGCAAATTGTTCCGGATGCTCGGCAAGGGTCAGCGGGTTGTTGGCATCGAAATGTGCCTCGTTCAGAGGTGCGCCGAAGGGTTCCTGCAAGACCCGCGCGTAGAATCCCCAGCGGCCTTCGGTGGGAAGGGGGTTGGGAAATTTCGCAATCAGCGCCGCGCTGTGGGCGCTGGCGGAGCCGAAGACGTCCGGGTGCCGCATGCCCAAATGCAGCGCTCCATAGCCCCCCATGGAGACGCCGCTAATCCCGCGGGTCTGACGGTTGGCCATCGTCCGGTACTTGTGATCGATCGCCGGGACGAGCTCCTGGATGAAGAAATCTTCGTAGCGCTCGTGTCCGTCTAAGGAGTTTACGTAGAAACTCTTGCCGCCTTCGGGCATCACCACGATGAAATTACCGATCTTCCCCTGGCTCATCAGACTTTCCCAAGTTTGCTGCCCGCTGTGTTCACTCCAGCTCCGGTCATTTTCGAAAAGGCCGTGGAGGTAATAAAGCACCGGGTATCTCCCGTCGCCCGACTCGTAGGCAGGAGGGAGCGCCAGGCAATAATCCACCGTGCGGCCGAGAATAGCGCTGGAAATAGACTCGCATTCGATACGAGCGGCGGCGGTTTGGGCAAGGGCCGGCACCGCGAATAGGAGGCCAACGAACAGCGTAAGGCTCGGGCCCATGAGCCGTGGGAGGCCCAGAATGGTGCTCTTTCGGATCATTCCTTTGTTGCCGCCTGAGTTGAGACTCGCCCCACCAACACCTTTATTCTGAGGCCACCCTGCGCAGGAGTCAAGGGTGGCTGGTCGGGCGACCGGGCTCCGTCAAAGTCCTGGGCGTAGCATAGCTCCAAAGCTCGGGATATATCACCCAAGAAAGGACCCCTCACCCACCGCCTTGCGGTCCCCCCTCTCCCCTTGGGAGAGGGCTATGATTTTGATTTTTATCCCTCTCCGTTGGGGAGAGGGGGGACCGCAAGGCGGTGGGTGAGGGGTCTTTTTCATCCCCCGTCGGACTTTGACGGAACCCTGGGTCGGGCGACTGGGGAATTAATTGCAAAATTGCCGATTGCCGATTGCTGATTGTCGATTGTCGATTGACAGGCGAGCGTGATTTCTTTGTTGTCAATCGACAATCGTCAATCGAAAATCGTCAATCGGCCATCGACCATCACCTGGGCTGGTCCCAAATGAGTTCGAGGGTAACTCCGCCATGCGGGTCGGTATCCAGGTAAGCAAAGCGGCCTTTGCTCTGGGGGGTGTCCCACCCGCCCCATTGGGAGGGCGGCGCGCCTTTGCCCTGCATGATCTTTGTAGCGGCGTCCATGTCCTCGACGATGACTCCCAGGTGGTGGAGCCCTTCGCCGTGCGCCTTGAGGTACTCCTCATAAACATTGGGGCCTTGGGTTGATTGAACCCACTCGAAGGGCGCATCCCCGAAGCGCTGCCAGCCCAGATCCATTTCGAATTTTCCCGGCTGGCCACGGTAATAACGGTTGACGCTGATGTTGTGATCCACCTGCATGCCGCCAAAGCCCAAGTTTTGCCAGTATTCTCCGACCTTCCCTACGTTGCGGACGACGAAGGCGTAGTGGGAGGGTTGCGCGAAGGGGGCGTCGTTTCCTTGCTTGCCTGCGGCGTCGGGCGCGGGGCCGTCAGGATCATGGTAGACCGCGATATCAACCCCACCGCCCTTCGCTGCGGTGTCGAGGTAAGCGCCGTGGCCCGTCCCCTTGGCGTTCGTCCACTGGGTGCGCTGCGCGACCTCCACTCCTTTGGATCGGAAATATTGGATCTGCCGTTCGAGTTCCTCGTCGCTCTTCACGGCATAACCCAGGGCGAGGATGCCGTCGCCATGCCGCTTCAGGAACTCCGTGTAGATATTGGTGCCAGTCACGGGCTGGATCCACTCGATCATCACGCTCCCCATGTGGCCGAACGCCGACCTGGCCGTAGTCGGAGCCGGCTTGCCCCGGTAAATGAGACCCGTGAACTCCGTGACGTTGGTGCGTTCGATGTCCTTCAGCCCCAGCTTTTCCCAATAATTCAAAACCGGGTCGAGGTCTTTGGCGATCCAGACCACCGAACTCACGTGTCCGTAAATGGAACGATCGACGGTGGGCTTGGCGATTTCGGCGGCGCGTGGGTGCGCGACGTAAGCGGTGGCAAGAAAGAGTGCGAGGATAGCTGCCAGCAGGTCTTTGGGTCTCATGAAAACCTCCGCGGATTAGGCGAAATCGCCAGCCTCATCGAAGGCCAGGGCGATGGGCTGAGGCATCAGCCGCCAATCGGGATCACCGGCGACTTCGCTGGCGAGCCGTTCGGAGACGGCGATGCGGTTGAGGTTCAGCGTGTTGCGGATCCATACCACGCGCTGCTCAGCGGGTTCGGGACTGCCCAGCGCGCCGAGAAGCCAGGCGACGGCTTGTTGGTCGCAGGGAAAGAAAATGGGGATGCGCGGCATGGGAGGATTCATGGAGGTTCGGGCGTTCGCATACATCTTTTGTAAATCGATCTTGCGGTAAAGTTGCTCGTGGATAGCGTCTGCCAGTCCTACACCCAGGGCATTGCCGCCACTTTCGGGGGTGAGATCCCGGACATAGATCAGGCGAATCTGCGGCGCCTCGCCCGGCGGAAGCTCGACGCCGCGTCCGATGATTTTTGTGTCCATTCCCGTGCCGCTGATGTTCTTGCCCAGTTCCTCGACGATCAGGAGATCGAGCTTGGGGAAGGGAATTCGCGCCACCCACTCCCGGGCGCCTTCCAAACAAGATTCTTCCATGGCGACGATGCCCGCAGGGGTGGCGGCGCCCATCGCCGCAACTTGATGAAATTCGTTTTCGACCACGGCCACGCCGGCCAGAATTTTTCCACTCGCCAGCACTTTCTCGGACATGGCGCGAATGACTGTTTCAAATCCAAACTTCCAGCTCCAGCGGTGACACTCCAAGGCGCCGTCGGCTTTCCCCATGCCGACGGCGATCATCTTGAGCAATCCGCTCTCAATCTTGCCGGAAAAATCCGTGTGGGGCTTGACCCGGTTCAGCAACACCACGCCATCGGATACCCAGGCGAGGCGATCCATGAAAACCTGAAAACCCTCGGGCGTCGTCCCCAACGAAACGCTTTCCATGGAAGAAAGAAGGTCGACGCCCAAGGACTCCGGGGTGACGCCATATTGCTCCAGGACTTTCTTCTGCCCTTCGGCCGTCGCGCCGCCGTGGCTGCCCATGGCGGGGAAGACGAAGGGCCGCGCGCCCTGACTCTTGAGCCAGCAGCAAACTTCCTTGGCCAGAATATCAATGTTGGCAACGCCGCGGCTGCCGATGGCTATGGCGATGCGCTTTTCGCGGAGTGACCCGGCCGGCAAAGCCAGTTCTTCCAGAACCCGTTTCAATGTCTGCGGTAAGTCAGCGAGGCCGGGAGCGCTGGGGGCCACTCTTTCCAGGATTCGCAAAGCACCGAGGGGAGAAGGTTGGTTGTTCGACATGGTGAAGACTCAAGTTATCGTGCGGAAGAGGAATCGTCAAGGGGGGAGGTGCATGGATGGAGGCTCCGTTAAAGTCCCGTTGTCCCATACCCCGCGAGTTATACATGCAACGCCCGCGAAGAGACCCCTCACCCACCGCCTTGCGGTCCCCCCTCTCCCCCTGGGAGAGGGCTCTCTTAATTCTATCCCTCTCCCTTGGGGAGAGGGGGGACCGCAAGGCGGTGGGTGAGGGGTCTCTTCTAAGCCCATCGGTCTTTGATGGAACCCTGTGAATGGGGGGGAGGTGAATGGGTCGTGACGGGTGAATAGGGATGTGTCCCGCCCCTCGCTAATCTTTCCTATAGCCGCACTCCAGCCTCGCGCGGACATCTTGTCCGGCCAAAGAAATATGACTCGCGGGCATTTTCTTCTTGTGGTAGATGATCTATGGGAGTATAACGAGATCATGCCAAAAAAGGGTTCACCTCCGCTGGAAGGCGAGCTACTCCAGGGCACGCTCGACCTGATGATTCTGCAAACCCTGGTGCTGGGTCCCGCGCACGGGCACTCCATCGCCTACGCTATCGAACACCGCTCCGAAGATGTCCTGCAAGTCGAACACGGTTCGCTCTATCCCGCCCTGCACCGCCTGGAGGACCGCGGCTGGATCGCTTCGTTCTGGGGCACTTCGGAGAATAACCGCCGGGCGCGCTACTACCGGCTGACGCCCGCGGGCCGCAAGCAATTGGCCCATCAAACCAGCCGCTGGGAAGAACTGGTGCGCGCCATCAACCGCGTGCTGCGTCCGGAGGAGGCCAGTGGTTAGAAACGGCAGTGGTCAGTGGATAGTGGTTAGTTGTCAGTCGTCAGTTTTCAGTTCGCAGCCAGCCCCGAGTCAGCACTCGGTCGTCACTAGCCACTAACCACTGACCACTAACCACTGCCCTACTGATGACTGAAAACTGAATACTGAGGACTCCGATGAGCTGGACTCGATCCTTTCGCCGCCGGTATTGGGATGAAGAGCGGGCAGGCGAGCTTGAAGCGTATCTGGAAGCCGAGACCGATGAGAACATTGCTCGCGGCATGTCGCTGGAAGAGGCGCGGTATGCCGCGCACCGCAAGCTCGGCAACACCACGCTGATTCGAGAGGAGATCTATCACATGAACAGCCTTGGCTGGCTTGAAACGCTGTGGCAAGATGTCCGCTTCGCCCTGCGGATGCTCCGCAAGAACCCGGGTGCGACTGCCGTAGCCGTGCTCTCCCTAGCCATTGCCATTGGTCCCAACTGTGCGCTGTTCAGCGTGGTGGACCGGCTGATTCTTAAGCCTCCACCGGTTCAGGGCGTCGGACATATCTTCGATATGAATGTTCGCAGCGAGCGTCCGGGCGAATGGCAATTCACCTCATATCCCGACCTCCAGGACTACCAAGCGCAGGCGGGTGACGTTGCCTCGTTTGCCGCCACGTTTGACAGACAGGGCGCCATGCTGAATTCCGCCAGCCAGCGGCAACTCGTGCCCATGGAAATCGTGTCCGAAAACTACTTTTCGGTTTTGGGAGCGAGAGCGATGGCCGGCCGGACTCTCCAGGAGAGCGACGCACATTTCGAAGGGCAGCCCCCGGCGGTGATCAGCTATTCCCTGTGGCAACGGTATCTCGGCGGAGCCAGCGACGCCGTCGGAAAGACGCTATTTCTAAGCAGTCGCCCCTTTTCGCTAGTAGGAATCATGCCGCGCGGATTCCGCGGGCCGGGTCTTGATCTGCTCCCTATCGACATTTGGGTTCCGTTCAGCGCCGCCCCGGCAGTGGAACGGCAGGATTTCATGCAGCGCGGGCGCTACTTCGTCGATCCCGTAGTGCGTTTACGCGACGGCGTGGACAAGGCGAGGGTGGAAGCGGTGCTCACTACTGTGGCGCGGCGGATCGCCAGCCAGTATCCAGGCACGTATAAGGGGAAGGAGGTCATCATCGAGGATCCGGAAAAAACGGGCGTGTTTGGCACGATCATCCTCTCTCTGGCCGGACTGGTGGTGCTCATCGCCTGCGCCAACATCGCGGGCATCCTGATGGCGCAGGGCGAGGCGCGGCGGCAGGAGTTCGCCGTGCGTGCGGCGATGGGCGCGTCGCGAGTCCGACTGGTGCGGCAGTTGATCGTGGAAAACTTACTGCTATCGCTCGCGGCTGGGGGCGTGGGCCTGCTCGCAGCGCTTTGGCTGATGAGGGCCCTTCCGGCGCTTCAGCCGATTTGGTTTATCTCGTTGGACTTTGACTTACATTTGGATGGCAGGCTGCTTGCATACGCACTGGCAATAACGCTTTTCACGACCTTGGCAGCCGGACTTGTGCCTTCGTTGCGAGCCGCTCGTCCCGATCTAGTTCCCGCATTGAAGGGCGATGCCCGAACAGGGGGGCGGCGTTTCCGATTTCGGGGAGCACTGGTGATTGCGCAGATTGCCATCTCCCAGTTCCTGCTGGTCGGTGCGGGACTGTTATTCCGAACTTACCAGGAAGCCCAACGGATACGGCCCGGCTTCGATCCGGAGAGAAAGGTGTTGGCGGCTTGGGTCATGAACCCAGCTCCAGACAAGACCGTTGACTTCGCCCGAATGGCTGACCATCTTCGCGAGGTCTCGGGAGTCCTGCGTGTAAGCTTTACCCATGTGCTTCCGCTAAGTGGCGTGGGAGGGGGAGACAAGAAGCGTGTCCTGATCCCAGGAGTAACCCTGGAGCCAGTACCGGTTGGTTGGAATGGCGCGGGCGCCGACTACTTTGCCGTCATGGGCACAAAGGTTCTCCGTGGGCGCGATTTCGAGCGCAGCGATTCCACGGGAGCCGTGGCGATGAACGAAACCATGGCGCGCCGCTTCTGGGGCAGCCCTGACGCGGCCGTGGGTAAGATTTTTCAGATGAATGGGACCAACAGTCAGGTACTCGGCGTGGTGGAGGACGGCAAGTACGGCTCGCTGCAAGAAGATCCCGTGCCTTACCTCTTCGTGGCGACCCAGCCCGGCAAGCGCGGCGAAGGCACGCTCCTTGTTGAAACCGCCGCCGCACCCGCGAGCATGTCCGGAGCGATTCGCAAGGCGATTCACGACGCAGACCCGGATGCATTCGTCGCGAGTCTGGTCACGTTGCGGCAGAACATGCAACTAGCTCTCCTACCATACCGCATTAGCGCCGGCTTCATTGGGAGCATTGCCATGTTAGGGATATTCCTGGCTGGTGTCGGGCTGTACGGGCTCGTTTCCTTTGGCGTCAGTCGCCGCACCCACGAAATCGGAGTTCGCGTGGCGATGGGAGCCGAGCCCGCCGACGTGTTAGTGCTCGTGTTCCGGCAGGCGGTGTCGCGACTGGCCATCGGGTCAGTGGTTGGGCTCGGCGTGGGGCTAGGGGCGGCACAGCTCCTCAAGGCGGCGCTCTACCGGGCGAGTGTGAGTCCGACCGACCCGGTTGGGCTCGCCGTTGCGGTGGCGGTGGTGGCTGCGGTCGGCTTGCTCGCTACTTACGCTCCCGCCCGCCGGGCCCTTCGGGTAAATCCCATGAACGCCTTGCGAGAAGAGTAGCCCCGCAGCGGCTTACCTCTTCGGGTGATCCCATTAGGACAGCACCTGTACCCCCCCTCCATTGCACACGCATTATGCTTTGCGGGAAGGGGCGCAGAAATGTTAGGCTTGCGCGCACCGGCTCCACTTTCGGGGGTTCCGGAGAAAGAGGTCTCTATGTTTATAGGCCGCATCGTCAAGTATTCCTTCCTGGCAATAGCAGTTTTCTTGGTCGCAGGTTCAGCGTTTGGTCAGGCTGATCCGGAGATGCTGAAGGACGTTCTGGGCGCAGAGAATTTGCCGCCGGCGGTTTCAGCGTTTCAGGTTCGGCAATATATTTTGGGCCGAATCGCTTCGCCCCCCAACCCCCAGAGCAGTGAGGCTTGGACAGCAGAGGCCAAGCGGATTCGCGAACACGTGCTTCGCGATGTGGTCTTCCATGGTTGGCCGTCGGATTGGGTCAACTCTCCCCCCAAGTTTGAAGAGGTGGCGGTGATCGAGACCGGAAACGGCTACAAATTGCGCAAGCTGCGGTACGAGATTGTTCCCGGTTTCTATTCCGCGGCGATCCTGTACGAGCCCGACCATCTGGAAGGCAAGGTCCCTGCCATTTTGAATGTGAACGGGCATGTGGGGCCGGAGGGCAAGGCCGTCGAGTACAAGCAGAAACGCTGCATCAATTATGCCAAGCGTGGGATCATGGCGCTGAACCTTGAGTGGTTTTCATTTGGTGAACTGGGCCAGCCGGAGAACAGTCATTGGAATGGCGCGCATCTGGATCTGGTGGGTTTTAATGAATTAGGGCTGTTCTACTTGGAAATGCTACGAGGGCTGGATTATCTATACGACCACCCCAACGTGGATCGAAACCGCCTGGCGGTGACGGGACTGTCAGGCGGAGGGTGGCAAACCATTATTCTCAGTTCTTTGGATGAGCGCGTCAGGATGGCGATGCCGGTCGCGGGTTTCTCTTCCTTCCGCACGCGGGTTGAGGTGAAAGAGCATGGGGACCTGGGTGACGTGGAACAGGCCGGCACGGATATGCTCGACGGCCAGGACTACACGCACCTGATCGCCATGATGGCTCCCCGGCCGACGCAGCTTGCCTACAATGCCGAGGACGATTGCTGCTTCCGGGCGGGGCTGGTGAAGCCTCTGATATTTGACGCCATCGTACCGATTTACAAACTTTACGGCAGGGAAGACGCGCTCGGATGGCATGAGAACCGCGATCCCGGTACCCACAATTATCAGCAGGATAACCGTGAGCAGTCCTATCATTTCTTCACCAAGGTTTTCGGACTCCCCGTGGCGGACCAGGAGATTCCTGTGGGGCCGGAACTGAAAACGTACGATGAATTGGTGGTTGGCCTTCCCAAGAATAACCTGACGATTCTGGGCTTGGCGCGCAAGCTGGCGAGCGACCACCAGCGGCCACCCGTCCCCTCCGCGACTGGCGAGCGAGCCGCCTGGGCAAAATCCGAAAGAAAGGAGCTTGCCGAGGTGGTCCGGTACAAACCCGTTAAGGTTGACGACGCGCAAGCCATTGCGATCACCAAACACCTCGGGGTGGAAACAAAATCCTTTCTTTTCCCGATGAGCAATGGGCTCACCATCAACGGCGTTTGGTTGAGGGCCATTGGGATTGGCGACCACGCACCCGTTACCGTGATTCTTAACGATGCGGGGAAAAAAGCAGCGGGAAGGGAAGTGTCGGACAGAATCAATCGGGGTGAACAAGTCCTTGCTCTCGACCTCCTTTTTACCGGCGATGCCTGGGGGAAAGATCCCGGTGCGGATGACTACACAGAGGTTTTGCACGGCACGGGCGACCGTCCCATTGGTTTGCAAGCAGCGCAGCTCATTGCGGCGTCACGTTGGGCGCTCCAGCGCAGCGGCGCCAGGAACCTTCGCCTCGAAGTCACCGGGATGCGCACGCAGGTGGCAGGTCTGATTGCCGCGGCGCTCGAGCCCAACCTGTTCGCCAAGGTGGTCGTTCACGAAGGGATTTCCAGCCTGGGCTATTTGCTCGAAAAGCCCGTTGCGTTCGATGAGGCGCCCGAGCTCTTTTGCCTGGACCTCTATAAGAAATTTGATGTCGATCGGTTGGACGTGATCGCCGCGCCTGCCGAGGTCACCACCGAAAAAGTCTTGCAGATTCCTCCACCATCGCCGGGGCGATGAGAAGTGTAGCGCGGACCTGTTCTGTAGGTCCGCGGCTTTTCCTTGCTTGCTCGGAGTTCAAGGAGGTTCTATGAAGATGTTCTTGCGCATCATCCGATTCGTCGGGCTGATTTCGCTGGCCACCCTGTTGGCTTTTTCTCAAACGCCCACCCCCCGGCCCGCGAAGCCTGCGGCGTCAGACGAGCCCCAGACGTTTCCCCTTTGGGAGAATGGCGCTCCGGGAGCTTTGGGGCATGAAGATAGTGACATCCCCACTCTGACCTACTACCCCGCCATGCAGGGAATTCCCACGGCGATAGTAGTTGCGCCGGGCGGCGGCTATCGCGGCTTGGCCATCAATCACGAGGGCCGGCAGATCGCGAACTGGCTCAATGCGGCGGGAATATCGGCTTTTGTCCTGAAGTACCGGCTCGGACCTCGTTATCACCATCCCATCGAATTAGGTGATGCGCAACGCGCCATTCGCCTGGTGCGGACGCGCGCGGCTGACTACGGTTTGAAACCTGACCACATCGGCATGATGGGTTTTTCGGCCGGCGGACACTTGACTTCCACCGCCGAAACCCATTTCGATAGTGGGAACGCGAGCGCCGCTGATCCCATCGACCGCGCGAGCTCGCGGCCGGATTTCGCGATCCTTGGCTACCCGGTGATTTCGTTCACGGCGCCTTATACCCACAAGGGCTCCGCGCAAGCGCTGCTGGGTGATTCACCCGATCCCAAGCTGCTCGAAAACCTCTCGAGCGATCTCCAGGTTACCCCCCACACACCTCCCACGTTCCTGTTCAGCACCAGCGCGGACACGGGAGTCCCGCCGGAAAACAGCGTGGCATTTTACTTGGCGCTGCATAAGGCGAACGTGCCCGCCGAGCTGCACATCTTCCAAAAGGGCCCCCATGGCGTGGGGCTGGACCTCAGCGATGTCGCCTTGGGCGAATGGCCCAAGCTGCTCATCAATTGGCTCCGCGGCCTGGGCCTGCTGGAGAAGTAAGGAGTGAAACGCCGCGCGAGCTGTCTCCATGGCCTTTGCCTTTCGCCCGTTTTCCGCCACCCGCTCCTCGGCAATAGGCGCCGATAATCGAAGCGTCATAACCAGAATCCCCAAGTCGGGCTTGGCGAACGCTTTGCAATTGACAGCATTGAGGCGGTTACCTATCCTGAAAACGCGGACAATTTTCGGTCAGAATTACCGAATCTCACAAACCCTTGATGCCTCCAGGCATGACAGAGCACGCCATGCACACTTGAGCCGAGGGTAGTCCCATTTTTCCCGAGGAATCATGAATTTCAAAACGCTTGCCATCCATGCCGGGCACAACCCCCAGGAACATTTCGGCGCGGTGATGCCGCCCATTTACCAGACCTCGACTTTTGCTTTCCGCGGCGTGGGCCAGCCGGGGCCGTTCGACTATTCCCGCAGCGGCAATCCCACGCGGAAGGCGCTGGAATCCTGCCTGGCCCAATTGGAGGGCGGGACGGCGGGATTCGCTTTTGCTACAGGCATGGCTGCGGAAGCGACCGTGCTCATGATGTTCTCATCGGGGGATAACATCGTCGTCCACGACGACCTTTATGGCGGCACCTATCGGTTGTTCGAAGAGGTTTTTGCCACCAAGCAGATTCGCGCGCAATACGTCGATTTGCGCAACACCCCCAAGCTTCGTTCTGTGCTGGCAGCCAAGCCCAAGGCAGTTTGGGTTGAATCTCCCACCAATCCCCTGATGAATCTCGTCGACATCCGCGCGGTATCAGACCTGGCACACGAACACGGTGCGCTGGTCATTTGTGACAACACTTTCCTTTCGCCCTATTTCCAGCGCCCGCTCGAGTTGGGCGCCGATATCGTGACCCATTCGACAACCAAATACATTAACGGCCACTCCGACGTGGTGGGAGGGGCGCTGGTGGTCAAAGACCCTGCCTTGGCGGAGAAGATCAGCTTTCTCCAAAATGCCATGGGCACCTGCGCCGGCCCGCAGGACTGCTTCCTGGTTCTGCGGGGCGTTAAAACCTTGGCCATCCGCATGGAGGAACACAACCGCAACGCGCTCGCCATCGCGCGCTGGTTGGAGAAGCATCCCCAGGTTTCGACCGTGCTGCATCCCGGCCTCGAAAGCCATCCTCAGCACGAGTTGGCGCTGCGTCAGACGACGGGATCGGGCGGGACATTTTCCTTCCGACTGCGCGGCGGAGAAGCGGCGGTGAACCACCTCCTGGCAAATTGCCGGGTCTTCACTCTGGCGGAGTCGCTGGGCGGAGTGGAATCGCTGATTGAGCACCCCACCACCATGACCCATGCTTCGGTGCCCCGCGAGGTTCAGTTGCGCATGGGGATCACGCCGGATCTCATTCGTATTTCCGTCGGCCTCGAAGATGTCAGCGACCTGATCGCCGATTTGGATGCTGCCTTTGCCGGATAAAATGCGTGGCCTCTTTATAAACTCAGATGAGTAAACAATGTTCGGGCTAATCAGGCGGTAAAGCGAAGCTGAACACGTCGCTGCCTGAGGCGATCGCAACGTACTGCACGCCATTAACGCTGTAACTCATGGGCGAAGCATGAAGCGTTTGACCGGTGTTAAAGTGCCACAGCGCTTTCCCGGTGCGGGCATCCACGGCTTCGAATTCACTCGCGTCATCGCCGAAGAAAACCAAGCCGGAGGAGGTGGTCATGGTTCCGCCCAAGGAATCTCCAGTCCCCACCTGCGGGTATCGCCAAACGGGTTTGCCCGTCAGCACATCCAAGGCGAGAAGGATCTTTTGGCCGGACTCGCGGGGAGGGCGCTTGGTTCCGGTGTTGTAGTAGGTCGCGCCGGGTTTGAAGATTTGCTTGCTCTTGCCGGCGATGTAGATATCACAGTCCTCGAGAGCCATGAAATAAAACAGTTGCGTCGCGGGGTTGTAAGAGGGAGACATCCAGTTGGTGGCGCCCGAGAGCGAAGGGCAAACCTTCACGCCTTGCGGAGTCGGTTGCAATCCCGTGCGGATGGGCCGGCCCTGCGCATCGATTCCTTTCGCCCAGTTCAGCTTTTCGACAAAGGGCGTGGCGCTCAGAAACTTGCCGGTGGTGCGATCGAGAAGGTAGAAAAACCCATTACGGTTGGCTTCCACCAACAACTTTCGAACTTGCCCATCGATGGTCAGGTCGACGAGCACGGCGGTCTCCGTGGCGTCGAAGTCGAAGAGGTCATGCGGAGTAAATTGGAAGTGCCATTTCAGCTTGCCGGTGTCGGGGTCGAGGGCCAGGACGCAATCGGTGTAAAGGTCGTCACCGGGGCGAGTGTCGCCGACGAAGTCGGGAGCGGGATTGCTGGTTCCCCAAAAAAGCGTGTTGGTCTCGGGGTCGTAGGTGCCGGGCATCCACGTCGTCCCCCCGCCGAGAAGATAAGCGTCGCCGGGCCAGCTCTCGGACCCCGGCTCGCCGGGTGCGGGAATCGTCCAGAAACGCCACACCTCTTTACCCGTCTCCGGGTCAAAAGCCGCGAGAAAGCCGCGCACCCCATCGTCGCCTCCCGAAGTGCCCACCAGGACTTTGTCCTTCACGATCAGCGGCGCGCTGGTGGCGCCGTAATTCTTGCGCGTGTCGGCGTACTGCACGTCCCAGAGCAAATGGCCCGACCGCGCGTCCAGGCACAGCAAATGGGCATTATCGGTTTCCATGAACACACGCGTGTGCCATACGGCGACACCGCGATTGTGGTGGGCGGCGGCATCGTCGATCAAACCCTTGCTCAGAGGACGGGTGTGGCTCCAGAGCACCCGGCCGGTGCGGGCATCGAGCGCAAAGGCGTCGTTCGCGGAGGTGACGTACATCACCCCGCCCACCACCACCGGCGTAACCTCCAGCGAGTCGGAATTGGTCGAGTGAAATACCCATTGCGCGCGCAGGCGGTGGACATTGGCAGGATTGATCTGGTCAAGCGCACTGTAGCGCCGGCCGGAGTAGTCTCCATTGTAAGAGGGCCAATCCTCGGCAGGTGGCGCCACCAGAAGCCGCTGCGGCGGAAAATCCATATTAACGGAGACCGGCGCCTCGCGCTCGTTACCGAAAAATAATGGCTCGCCCCGAATGGAGTTTCCTTCTCCCGGCCGCGCCGGGTTCTTTCCCGTTAAGAGGCGAAGGTAGGTGATGATCGCGTGAATCTGCGGCGCGGGTAAAGAGCCAAAGGACGGCATCCCCTTCGAGGGAATTCCACTGCGAATGATCTGGAAAAGCGCCGAGTCTTCGAGTGCGCCGGCCGCGCTGGCAGTGGCGATGGCATGGGCGTGCTCGCCGCCGAGTCCGTCTAGCCCATGGCACGAGGCACAGTGCGACTCGAAGCTGCGCTGGCCTTCCGCCGCCAGTGAGGACGCCCTCTGCGCAGCGTTGGCGGGTTGGGGAACCGAATCTTGCGCGGCGCGAATGGTCCCCAGCGCAACGGCCAGCACCGCGAGCGCGCAGGTAGAAAGCACCATCTTGCCATGCAGGCTCACGCTCTGCCGACGAATCGTAATCCCGTTTTTCTGAGGCTGGCCAGTTCCGCTCACGTTCACGCTTCGGCTAACTGGAGTTTCCGGGTTTCGATCCTTCAACCCTGGATCGTGGGGCAGTTTGCTGTAGGGGCACGCCATGGCGTGCCCCTACACCAAGAGTCTACACCCATTGCCCTGCGTAGCGTAACCTATGCATTTTGGCCAATAAACCCGATGGATTCTTGTCAAACATCGTGCGATTGGGGCATTTTCGTGTAAAAACCTTGTTTTGCGCAGGGCATTTTGTCATCATCGCCTCGTGTTTTCATACACATAGTCGGTTCGATCTTCATTTTTAACATCTCTAGAGGAAATCGCTCCTTTGGTGATTGCCGGAGGGTGGCGCAGACATTGCCTTTCATGTCTGCGTCCCAAACCAACGGGCCCATACATTGGAAAACGATGGAGGGGCCACCCGCGCTGCCCAGGGCTCCCTCGAAATCGCCGCGCCGTCGCCGAAGCTCACCCGCCGAAACGTGCTCATGAAGGCTGAATACTCGGTCAATCAAGGTAAATTGCCCGTCATATCCTGAATTTTTCTGCAAAATCCTTGTCATATTGCCGTAAATGTCCGACTTCCTCGCGGTCATTTCGTCCATGTTTCCTTTGTTTTCATACACATTCCGGCTTCGAACGGCATAGATTAACATCTTTTTTAGTAGGCCGGTCCCCGGAAGTGACATTTTGTTGGAATGGAATCTCGAGAGGAGGCCGGACTGTGGCAGGCTCGGCATGGGCAGCGCCTTTTCGTCCCCGGACGCAGGCTTGCCTATTAAGTATACCTATCAACCTAGGCTTTGTCAAGCGGAAAGTGAGGCTACACTCCAGGACCGTCCGCAGGTGGCGCAGACATTGCCTTTCATGTCTGCATTCCCAACCAACGTGCACATACATTTCAAAACGATATATGCGCCACCCGCGGTCAGAACTGTACTGACCGTGGTAGGACTTGAGGGACAGACACCAAAGAACAGGGGGCTGCGCCAGCCGTCCCGCTCACCGGATCATTGGATCGTGAGCCCGACTACGGATTTGCCTCACGCCATTGGGCGAGTTGCGCGCGCACCTTGGCGGAGTTGGGGTCCTCGATGGCCTCATAGATCTTGAGAGCGGCTTCGGCGTGGGCAATGGCTTGGGCGCGGTCGCCTAGTTTGTCAAGCGCCAAGCTCATGTTCCAAAGCGCGTTTCCTTCTCCCCGCCGGTCGCCAATCTCGCGAGTGATGGCCGGCTGGCGCAGAGTGCAACTCTGCGATTTGTAGATCAGCGAAGACAGAGAAACGCAGAGCTTTGCTCTGCGCCAGCCTACCGTTTCGTCGTCCCCATTGACCATGGGTGCGTCAGTCATGGAAAAGCCTACCCTCGCTACTCAGGTGACCGATAATTGTAACCGTAGTTGGGCATGGGGACGAGGCCCTTTCGATCCCGCCAGAGGATTGCGTTGAGCGCTTTCGCGTCGGCGGCATCGGCGTGGGAAAAATCCATCCGGGCGGATTCGGCGGCGCCGGGGGAGTGGCGGTTATTCATTTTGTAGATCAGGCCGTTCCCCTGGTTCACGTAGTCGGCCTCGAAAGGCGTTTGGTCGCCAGGGCCCTCGAACAGCGGCGACATAATCGGGGCATGGGCATCATTGACGTTCATTGGCGGCAGGTCGAGCAGGACTTCAATGGTGTGAATCGCGCTCACCGTCGTATAAAAGGTGTTGTCGACGAAGGGCTGGCCGGCATTTCCCGGCGAGTACTTACTGATGACCAGCATGGGACTCCGGTGCGCGTCCACATGATCGGGCCCGTCTTGCGCATCGTCCTCGAGGATCAGGATCGCCGTGTCCTGCCAATACGGACTATGGGAAACGGCCTCGACCAAACGCCCCACCGCCAGGTCGTTTTCCGCCACGATGGCTGAGGGTGCGGGGAAACCGGGCCGCGTCCCGGCCGTGTGATCATTGGGCAGGCGCATCACCACGAGCTGCGGAAGCTCGTTACCCTTTCCTGATTCCTTGGATTTCACAAAATCCGCGAATTCGTTTAGAAACTCGTCAACCCGGAGCTGGTCGGGATAATCGAGGCGAAAATCCGGGAATCGCGGATCATAGTGGCCCTCGATTTCGCGCTTGGTGGGAATGTCGCGGAACATCATCGGCACCGGCCAGGGCCAGGGACTGGCAGACCCGCGCGGCTCGCCGACATTCGCGGGCAACGGTTCTCCGGTTCGCACAAAATTCTGTGGGCAGCTTGCGCCCGGCGGCAGCGGATGATTCTCCTTGGCATCCTTGACAACGAATCCCGTGTCGCACCATTGCGTCTCGATAAACTCGGCATAGTTTCGGTGGGTAAGGCCGTGCCGGTCTACGTTGGCCCACAGGTATCCGGTCGCGGGCTCATCCACGTCCGCAATCCCCTCGAGCAGGGGATATTCGTGGCCGACGTCACCCTCGTAGTCGTAAGTGCGTTCGTCCGCCCGCTGCATGACCTGCCAGGTTCTCTCGGTATAGTCGCTGGTCGTAGCGGCCGTGGACCAAACATGGCCGTCGCCCGACACGTTTCCGCTGCAATAGAAATTGTCCAGAATTCCGAACTGGCGCGCCAGTTTGTGCGCGTTGGGCGTGATATCCTCGCCATAGAGGCACAGCGAGGGGTCGGCGTTTCCCGGCTTCAGGTCACCAAACACCTGATCGTAGGAGCGGTTCTCGCGAATGATATAGATCACGTGACGAATCGGATTTCCCGCCCCGCGAAAATGAACAGTGAAATCGAGGTTCTGCATCAAATTGCTTCGCTCGACTTCCTGCGTGAGGCTCTTAAGATGATTGCTGACTTCGGAGATTCGCAAGCGGGCCATTGAACCATGCAGCAATTCCATGACATAGGGATGCTTTTCGTAATGGGCCATGACCGGCGACAAGGGCGGGCCGCTGCTGGGGCCGGTGCCGCGGCCTTTTCCGGAAGTTACGATCAGGTCATCTCCCCTTACTGCCAAGGCGGCGGGATACCACTCGGTGGGAACGAACCCACGCGCGCGGCCCGCCGCAGGATGATTATGGAAGGCGATGTCAAACACCGATATGGCGTCCAGGCCGGAATCCGCCACGAAGAGCGTTTTGCCGTCCCCGCTTTGCGCCAGCGCGCTGGGGAAACTGCCCCCGAACTTTTGATCGGGTAAGAGGGTGGAAAGCATGGCGACCACACTGCCGGTGGCGGTATCCACGACGGCCACGGCATCCGCATTCGAAAGGGCGACGTACAGAAGCTTCTCGTCAGGGCTCAGAAGAAGCGCGGTGGGATGGGAACCGGCCGCCGTAGCTGAGGACGGCGCCAGGAGCCGGATTAGTCTTGTCACCACCCCCTTGGAGAAATCAAGCTCTGCCACCTCGGACGCATTCCATAGGCTGCAATACGCCCGGCTGCCATCGCGTGCAGCGATGACGGCATAAGGGTAGGTTGCCGGAATATGCTCTCCCGTCGAGAGGTCGAAGGTTTTAAGGACTCGGCCGGTGGCCGGATCCAGCAAGAGGGCATTGTCCGAGAGGTTGTCGGCAACCAGAAGCTGATCGCTTCCCGCGGCGCCGCGCGCCACGGCCAGTCCGGCGGGGTAGGGAATCAACTTCCCAGGCGGCAGCACCGGCAAGGCAACATTCCGAATCTTGCCGGGCGCAACATCCTGCAAGGGAATGCTCAGGAACCTCGCCGGGGTCAGATTACCGGCTTGAAAGTTGTAAACTGCGACGCCATTCCCAGTATTGCCACGCCGCTGACCGGCGGGGTCCGTGTAAGAGGCCATGGAAGCATACAGCAGGGCACCGTCGCTCGAAAACGCCAAGCCGCAGAAATAGACCTGTCGGGCATTGAGCCTCAGCCGGGAGTCTGGGAAGTCCCGCAATTGATTGGTGTCGAGATCCAGGATTCCAATTGATTGGCTGTAACTAGATTGAGGGGTCCCCCAGCCATCGTTCAGAATCGCCAAATAGCGTCCATCCGGGCTCAGGGTCACGGTTCCCGGAAAACTGTTGGTGGGCACCGGCCGGCCCGGAACCGGCTCGAGAAGAAACTTACTGGACGGAAGCGCAATCTGCCTGCTGCCCGTCTGATTCTGGGCATTTGCAATGCGCGGCGACGGTTCCGTGGCGACTGCGATTAGGATCAGGCAAAGAAGACCGATCTGAGACCTACTAACTGTCGTATCGCCGTTCCAAGACATCTGGACGTGTCCCCAGTTCCTGTGCTCATGGCCCACTTAGAAGATGAACTTGACCGCGAGTTGCGCAATGCGCGGCGATTGGGCCCTCGTGACCAGTCCGAAAGTCGAACCTAAGTCTAAGAATTCGCCGTCGGGGTTATTGAAGTTGGCGTGGTTGAAGATGTTGAAAAATTCCGCCCGGAATTCAAAGGACTTCGATTCGGTAAGGTGAAGGTCTTTCAGCAGGGCCATGTCAAAATTGTTAATGCCCGGCCCGTGAAAGAATCGGCGGTCCGCATTCCCGACTTGGCCTAAGGCCTCCTGGCTGAAGAGCGAAATATTGAAATAGGGCAACCCGGATCGAGGGTTCGTGTTGGCGAAGATCTTCCCGGGCACGATGTTCGGCTCGTCTGTAGTGGAGCCGGTATTCCCTACATTGTTATTGCCAATCAGAGCGATATCACTCGTGTTTTGAACGGTCACGGGCAGGCCGGTGGTGAACCGGGTAATGCCGGAGAGAATCCATCCCCGCGTGGCGCGGTTCGTCCCGAACAGTTTGTCGAAAGGGAGCTCATAGCGGTAACTGAACACGAAATTGTGCGTCATGTCGTACGCGGAAAGTCCCTTGCTCAGCCTGTAATTGAGGGGGTTGACTTGATCGACCTCTGAAGAACCATCGTCCAGAGCTTTGCTATAAGTATAGGAGGCAAGAAATGTCATCCGCCCGCTCTGGTGTTTCAGGCTAGCCTCGAGAGCATTGTAGCTGGAATTCCCCATGGTCGTGTAAAGCCCGTTGCTCCCTAGGCCCGGCGCCAGTGGACGAACCGTCACCCCTTGCCCGCTCGCAGTAGTGAAAACGCCGTTTTCCGCATAAGGCCCGCAGGTGGCAGTACCAGGCGCTACTTCGCTTGGCTGGCTAAGACCAAGGCAGAGTGCGGGATTGCTGGGGTTGGACTCGACAGTAACCAAAAGGTGATGGCCTTCACTACCTGCATACGCCAGGGTGACCAACGTGTTCGACCCTAGCTGGCGCTCAATTGAAAAGGAGTAGTTCTCGGAATACGGCATGACGTTCCCGTGGTACCAACCCGGCGAGCTCGAAATAGGCTCAAAGTTTGCCCAATTGATGCTGGTGTCAGGGTTGGACGCGGACACGTTACCGGGCGGGAGTCCGACTGGAAACCGCTGGGTCTCCGACGTCTGCGTGGCCCGAGCCAAGAAAGGTTGATCGAGCATGGGCGGTGCCTCGCTCACCCAGAAGAACCCAAACGGCGCATCGCCGATAGCCGGAGCATCCCCTAACTCGCCCATCTGGGAATAGAACAAACCCCAGGAAGCGCGAATGCTGCTCTTTCCTTTCCCGCCCAAGAGAGCCTTCAAGAATCCATCCTGCGGATTGGGCGCATAGGCAATCCCGAAACGCGGAGCAAAATCATCCCACTGCACCGGAGAAGTCGTGTTGGGCACGAATGGATCATCGCCCGGAATCACCCAACCCGGAGGTGCGCCCGGAAACGCCAAGGATTGCTTGCCCGGCCAGACAGTCTCCAGATTGTTATTCTTCTGGTACCAGGGATAACTAACTTCCCAGCGCAAGCCGTAATTGACCGTCAGATTCGAAGTGGCACGCCAATCGTCTTGCCCAAATAGTCCGTAATAACGCGACCGGTTGTAAGAATTAAGCGATATGCCCTGGGCGTACACGATGGGCGCGCCGAGCAGAAAGTCCGCGAAATCAGAGCCGGTCTCGCCCCCATTGAAATCAAACGCGCCGTTGGCATTATTGACATGGTACTCAGTGAGTTGATCAATATGGAACTCGCCGCCAAATATCAAAGTATGCGTCCCCACGACCTTTGAGAAGTTGTCCACAGCCTGGAACGTGTTCTGAATGAAAGTGGCATCATGATGGGCAATGCCGATGTTGAAGTGCTTGAAGCCCATTGGCGGGACACCTTCGAATTGCGGCAGGAGAACGCATATTCCCAAGGTTTGGCAGCCCTCGGTAATCCCGAACGAGCTAATCCTGGGTCCCAAGCCGCCCACCGGGACGAAAGAGCTGTTGTAGACCCGAAGAAAGTTCAAGTGCAATTGGTTCACCATGGTGGATCCGAAGCTCTTCGTGTCACCGAACGTAGCCAGTTGCGCATCCTGGGCGCCTAGCCCGCTAAAGCCTGGGACATTATCCTCGGCGTAGGGGTTATTCAGGCTGTTTTTGTCATAGTAATAGTAGCCCGAAAGCATCCCCCATCTGGACTGCCCATCCACTCGGTAGGAGGTTTCGCTGTCGTCGAACGTTTGCTTGTTGGCGGATGTCGAGAAAAAATTGCTGCCCACATTGGGCGAGGGGATGAAGCCCATAAGTTTCGAGGCCGGCGTGTCCCATGCCGTCATGGGGATGGTCGCGCCCGGGAACACGCACTGCGTCGTGCAGCCCGGAGTGTAATACGCCTCTCCGTCGGTGACGGTGTAGCCGAGCCGCTGGGAGAGGACGCCGGCCCACGCTGCACCATTTACCGTCCCTTGAAGCGAGCTGGCGATGTCAGAAAGGTTGCCAGTTCGGTCTTGCACGGAGGGAACGGCAATTTCCCCGGTGTCCACACCGATCACTTGTCGCGTTCCCTGATAGTCCCCGAAGAAAAACAGCTTGTCATGCAGAATGGGCCCTCCGAAAGTGCCTCCAAACTGGTTCTGGTGGTAGGGGCCGATAGTCGGAGAAAAGAAATTTCGTGCGTCGAGGCTGGTATTGCGCACGAACTCAAACGCATCGCCATGAAACTGGTTTGTGCCGCTCTTTGTGACGATATTGATCTGCCCGCCGCCGTAATTTCCATATTGCGCTTCATAGCCGTTCGTCAGGATCCGGAATTCGGCGATGGAATCGAGGTTGGGAACAATCGTCGTCCCCTGCTGCACCACGTCATCCACGAGAGCTCCATTCACCATGAAGGCGTTCGACGTCTCCTGATTGCCGTTGATCGCCAAGTTGCCGGCGGCGCTAAAGCTGGTGCTCTGGAACGGGGCGCTGGTCTCACCGTACCCCGCAACCTCACCGAACTCCGGAGATCCTTGAGTCGAGGCCTCCGGCGTCACCCCCGGCTGGAGAGCCAGCAGGTCAACATAGCTGCGCCCGTTCAGGGGCACTGCGGTCATCGTAGCTCCGGTAATCACTTCTCCCATTCGGGTGCTCGTGGTATCGACATGGACCGCAGTACTGGAGACACTTACCTCTTCCCTGACCTCTCCTACTTCCAGCCTGGCGTCCACAGTGAGAGCCGAATTGACGTTCACCACGAGCCCGGTTTCCCGATACCGTTTAAACCCTGTCTTGTTCACATCCACTTCGTAGGTTCCGAGCGGCAGCGCCTCCAACAAATAAAACCCTTCCGTATTGGTTGCCACCGTCCGCTTGACGCCCGTCCCTGTGTTCAGGCCAACAACCTCAGCTCCGGGCACGGCCGCACCGCTGGGATCGCGCACCACGCCGGAAATGCTGCCAGTGGCCGTACACCAGGCAAGCTGAGGACCGGCAAGAACCAAAATGACCGCGAGGTGAACGACACACTTCAGCACTCTTTGAAGCATCTGACTATCCCCCTTCACTCGATTTGGTTTTCCCGGCCATTCTGTCATTGCAATTCTTATTTGAAAAACACAGGCAAGTTAAATGAGAGTTAAGTCTGGGGGGAGGCAACGGCCTCGGAGTGTGGCCGTATTGGGTAAAGTGCAGGCCTGCGTCAAACGGATAATCTCCAAAGGCCTTGCGCGACGGAACGAGGGAAAAAAGGACTCAAACTTGCTGAGTGACATCGCATCGTGGGTGGTAGGGCGCAGACAGCGTGTTACAATGTGAAATGTGGGTATCGCTATTTGAAATTCTTCTTGACTTGCCAACGGGAGCCGACATAGATTTCGGAATGTGTCACATCTGATTCGTTCGGAAGAAGAGCTTTCCGTAGGTCTGCTGGGCCTCAGCCACCTGCACCCATCGAGCTACATGACATTGTTCCAGGCCATCCCCGGGACGGCGGTGATCGCTGCCGCTGACGGCAATCCGGCCGTGGTCGAGCGCTTCATCAAAGCCTTCCCCATGCGTGGGTATGCCGACTGGCGGGAACTGCTTGAGAAGGAACGGCTCGACCTGGCGGTGATCTTTCTCCCCCACGCCGATTGCCCCGACGCCGCCGTGGCTTGCGTCGCGCGGGGTGTGCACGTGCTGGTGGAAAAACCCATGGCTGCCAGCGCCGAGGGCGTACGCCGCATGATCGCCGCCGCCGAGAAGGCCGGGGTGATTCTCTCGACGCCTTACGTTTGGCGTTACCACCCGGTTGTCCGGCAGATGAAGAGGTTGATTGAAGAAGGCATCACAGGCCGCATCGTAGGCTGCGAGGGCCGTTGCGCGGCGGGCCGTCTCTCCCGTTATATCGAGGGCAACGCCGGTTGGATGCTCGAGAAGGCGCGGAGCGGCGGCGGCCCCATGATTAACCTGGGAGTTCACTGGATCGACCTTTATCGCTGGCTGCTGGCGGACGAAGTCGCGGAAGTCATGGGCAAAAACGTGCGCGTCAACCAGCAGTACGACATCGAAGACAATTCTTTCGCGCTTTTGACCTTTTCCCGAGGGACCGTCGTCGCCCTCGACATCAGTTACACCGTGCCGGACTCCTATCCTTTTGGACGGGACCTTTATCTCGCGCTGCGCGCCGCCGCCGGCGTGCTCTCCTGGAGCCCCTCGTTCGAGGGCGCAAAGGAACGCTTGTTCGTGTGCAGCGACTCCGGCGATTACTCCCATCCCGATCACCAGCACCTGGATTTTGAACTCCCGCCGCAACCCGGCTACGCGGGGGTTATGGGCCTTCGCTTTCTCGTGGACCTCGTGGAGTCGATCCGCAGGGGCAAGCCGCCCGCCATCACCGGACAAGACGGACTCAAAGCACTCGAAGTTGTCGAGGCAATCTATCATTCAGCCGAGAGTGGCCGGAGCGTAAACCTATGAACAGTGTAAAAGTCGTGGTTACCGATTTCATTGAGCCCGACCTCGAGTGGGAAGCCCAGGAATTGGCTCGGCGCGGCGTAGAGTTCCGAACTCATCAGCTCAAGTTCGCACCGAGCACCGATGTCATCGCGGCGACCCGCGACGCCGACCTTGTGATTGTTAATATGGTGCCCATTACCACGGAGGTGATTTCCCAGTGGGAAAGGTGCCGGCTGGTCATCCGTCACGGCGTAGGTTATGACAACGTGGACGTGAAGGCGCTCAGGAAGGTGGGCATCCCGCTCTGTTACATTCCTGATTACTGCGCGGAAGAAGTCGCCGAACAGTCCATCGCCCTGCTGTTCGCCTGCGGCCGAAAGCTGGTGGCCAGTCGCCGGGTGCTCGACCGTTCTTCGGCCCAAGGGTCGTGGGATTTTGCCGGCGTGGTCCCCATGTTCCTTATGGCCGGGCAGATCCTGGGCATCATTGGATGCGGCCGCATCGGGTCTCTCGTCTATCGCAAACTGAAATCCTTTGGATTCAAATTCCTGATCTGCGATCCATATCTCTCGTGCGAGCGGAAGCGCGAGTTGGGGATTGAGGTGGTGGACCAGGAGACCGTGTTCCGCAACTCCGACTACGTCACCATCCACACGCCCCTGACGGCTGAAACGCGGCATCTGGTGAACTCCCGCACGCTGGGGATGATGAAACCGACCGCCTATCTCGTCAACACGGCGCGCGGGCCAATGGTGGACGTGCCGGCGCTGGCGGAGGCGCTGCGAAACGGGGTGATCGCGGGCGCCGGAATCGACGTCTACGAGGTCGAGCCACCGCGGCCCGACTTCCCGCTCTTCGGCCTGCCCAATGTGATCTTGACGCCGCACGTGTCCTGGTATTCCGAAAACGCCGGCCGCCGCATCCGGGAGTTGATTGTGGTGGAGATCGACCGTTTCCTGGCAGGGCAGCCCCCACGCTACATCGCCAACTGCGCAGCTTGAGAGGAGGAAGAGGAACGAGATGAGATCGCAGGTAACCTCGGTGAAGGGGCCGTTGCCCGGTCCCCGCTCTCAGGAACTGTTGACCCGCTGGGCGCGCGTGGAAGCGCAATGCACGGGTTACCAGGCCAAAGTCGCCTGGGACCACGCTTCCGGCGTGGTGGTGACCGACGTCGATGGCAACACGTTCATCGACTGGACCTCGGGAGTTCTGGTGACCAACGTCGGGCACTGCCATCCGGACCTGGTCAAGGCCGTACAAGCGGCGGCCGCAAAGCTCCTGAACAATTACGAGTGCCTGCATCCCGGGCGCGTGGAAGCTGCGGAAAAGCTGATTTCCGTATTGCCGCCCCACCTGGACAAGTGTTTTTTCCTCACCACCGGGAGCGAGGTGACGGAAGGCGCCCTCCGCATCATGAAGCGGAAAACCGGCAAGTTCGAAATCATCAGTTTCTACGGTGGTTTCCACGGCCGCACCTACGCCGCTTCGAGTGCGGGAGGGTTGCCGGGCCCGAAGAAGGGCTATGGCCCCACCATGCCCGGCTCGATTCGCGTGCCGTTCCCCTACTGCTATCGCTGCCCGTGCCGCGCTGACCCGGCTGCCTGCGACATGCTGTGCCTCGATTATATTGAAGACGCCGTGCGCGCCAACAGCACCGGCAGCTTGGCGGGGTTGATCGTTGAACCTTATTTGGGGGCGGCGGGCTTCATCTTTCCCCCGCCAGGCTGGCTGAAACGGCTGGAGAGTTGGCTACGGGGCCGGGGGCTGCTGTTCACGGTGGACGAAGTGCAGTCCTCTTATGGCCGCACCGGGAAATTCTGGGCGATGGAGTGGGAAGAACTGACTCCCGATCTGGTCTGCATCGGCAAGGGGATTGGCAGCGGTGTTCCTGCCTCGGCGATTGCGGCTCGCGGCGAAGTTATTGGAACCCTGGGGCCGGGCGAAATGAGCAGCACCATGGGTGGCAATCCGCTCTCGAGCGCCGCGGTCATCGCGGTGGTTGACATCATGAAGCGTGAACATCTGGAGGAAAACGCCCTGCGCATCGGCAAGCTGATGAAGTCGCGCCTAGTGGAAATGCAGGAAAAATGTCTTTTTGTGGGCGATGTTCGCGGCATGGGACTGGTCATGGGCGTTGAGCTCGTCAAAGACAAGACCACCAAGGAGCCCGCGCCTGATCTGACTCGCAAATTGATCGACCTGGCGGCTGAGAACGGCCTGCTTATTGGTTCGGTTGGCGTTTTCGGAAACGTGATTCGCGTGGCTCCGCCGCTGGTGATTTCCGAAGCTGAAGCCCACGAGAGTCTCGACATCTTTGCCAAGGCGCTTTCGCTGCTATGACTGAATTCTCCCCAACGGAAATCCGCGAGGCAGTCGAGGCTGTGCGGGCTGACGCCGTCCAGTTTCTTTGCGATCTGATTCGCTTTCCCTCGCTGTCCGGCCAGGAACGGGAAACGGTTGCTTGCGCCGCCGCGCGCTTCGCGGAAGTAGCGGAGGTGGAGCGCGTCGCGCTCTCGAACTCACTGCGTGACGATGAGGACTACGCTGATCCCGTGCCCGGACTCGAGTACGAGGGGCGTTCGAATCTGCGCCTGCGCGTGGCCGGGACAGGTGGCGGGCAATCACTCCTCTTCAACACCCATCTCGATGTGGTGCCGGCGTCGGAGGGGCAAGCTGATGCCTTTGTCCCTCGCGTCGAGGCCCAGCGCGTGTATGGGCGTGGCGCCTGCGATGCCAAAGGGCAGGTGGCGACGATCTACACTGCGCTGAAGGCAGCGCGGCGCTTGGGGTTGAAGCTGCGGGGTGACGTCCTGGCGCACCTGGTGGTGGAAGAGGAGGTGGGAGGCAACGGGACGCTGGCCATGGTGCGCGCCGGCGAACCCGCGGACGGCTGCGTGGTGATGGAGCCCACCGAACTCCGCATACTGTCTTCCGTGCGCGGGGCGGTCTGGTTTCGCGTGATCTGCACCGGCCGGCCCGGCCACAGCGGGCGCACCGGTGAATCGGTCAGCGCGCTCAAGATGGTCATTCGCGCCATGGAGATTCTCGAGCAGTATCACGCCCGCCTGCTGGCGGCGTCCCGCGGCATCCCCCTCTTCGATCCGTTTCCGAACCCGATGCCGATCACCTTTGGGAAGCTCACGGCGGGGGACTGGCCCTCCACGGCGCCGGCGCGCGCTGTCGTGGAGGGCGTGCTGGGCCTTCTCCCCAACAAAACCCGTTACCAGGTGATGGACGAGATTCGCCAAACCCTAATGGACAGCGGAGACGCTTGGCTGCGGGAACATTTCCAGCTTGAATTCATGTACCGGCACGACGCCCATGTGCTCGACCCCGGGCATCCGCTGGTCACCCGTTTGCAGGCGTGCTGCCGCGAAATCGGCGCCGGGGGCGAAGTCAGCGCCATGACCGCTTCCTGCGATTCCTGGTTCTATAATAACCAGCTTCATATTCCTACGGTGGTGTTCGGCCCGGGCAGCCTGCGTTTTGCCCACACCAACGAGGAACAGATCGGATGGGATGAAATCAGCGAGGGGGCGGCCATCCTGCTGCGCTTCCTCCAGGCCTGGTGCGGTAAATGTAGCGCCGGGCTTTAGCCCGGCATGTGCCGCCCTAAAGGGCGGCGCTACGACCGAAAGTAGCGCCGGCTTCCAGCCGGCCTAGAGCCGCCAAGATGGCGGCGCTAGGTTCAGATTCGGCGAATAAATTACTTGAGTCATCAAGTTTGTTTGGGCTACGATGAGCCGGTCCAGGGGGTACGTTATGCCGAAGCTTCAACTAACTTATCCAGCTATAAAGAAGTTGATCGCCACACAAGCCGTGAGCCAGCGCACTGAATCACGGCAATGCCTCGCGTGGTTCCTGGAGAACTACTATCGACTCGAGGAAACCGAAATAGACGATTGTATTTGTGATGGAATCGATGATAAAGGGATTGACGGAATTTACGTCAACGAGCAGTTAGCTCAGATTGATGTATTCCAGTCCCGTATCAAGACGAAACCGGCCAAAACCTTGGGCGATACCGATCTAAGGGAATTCTATGGCTCATTGTCACAGTTTAATTCTGAAAGGTCTGTCCGGAATCTGGAAGCTACTACTGGAAACAAGGAGTTGAGACGGACCCTAAAGGATAATGAGATTGCAAAGAAAGTCGGAGAGAATTACAAAGTCTCTGGGATTTTCCTCACGAACGCAAAGCGTGACGGCAATGCAATTCACTTTCTTAAATCAGCTACAAATATAATCTTGTACGATGAGATAGAACTTGAAAAATCATATGTAGCGATCGACAAGACAGAACCAATCTCAACGTCTGTAAATTTCGATATAAAGGGTATGCCATATATGGACTATCCTTTCGGCAGCGGGGTCAGTATGGTCATTGCCCCGGTTCTTGCGAGTGAACTTGTCGGTATGAGCGGGATCGCAAACGGCGAGTTGTTTGCGTGGAACGTAAGGCAGTGGCTCGGCAAAAAAACCAAAGTGAATCAAGATATCGAGAAAAGCATTAATAATCAGGACGAGCATAAATTTTTTCCGGCTTTCCATAATGGACTAACGGTGCTTTGCAAGATGCTGCAACGTTCCAATGGCGATGTGACTATCTCAGGGTATGCAGTTGTAAATGGCTGTCAGAGCCTGACCAGCTTATACGAGAACAAGAAATCCATTACGAAGGATTTGCGTATTCTGACGAAGTTTATTCAGGTCTCCCCAGAGACTCCGCTTGCTCGTAAAATAACTGACCATACCAACAACCAAAACGGCACGACGCATCGTGATCTTCAGTCAAACAGCCCAATTCAAACCAGGCTGCAAACTGAGATAAATACGAGCTACAAGGACGCTTACGTATATAGGATCAAGAGGGGCGAGCACCCTGAATGGGATAAAGAGGAAGCCACTGTTATTGAAAACGAATTGGCTGCGAGAATCCTTCTTGCGTTTGACTTGAAACAGCCTTGGAGTTGTCATCAAACGTATAAATTGTTCGACGAACTTCATCCCGCGATTTTTGGTAGACCGGAAGTTACCGGAGACCGTTTATTAGCATTGTGGCAGATTTACAAAGCTGGGATGGATAAGCTAAAACTCATGAAGAATGAGTTGTTCGCCCATTACGGCCTTACGAAATTCTTGATGCTTTACCTCATAAGAGAAGCTTTGTCTGTTGACGAGTCTGGCAACGAGTTGTGCCAACATCCCTCAACATTTATAGAGCAAGCAAGGGGCCTCGATCGCATACGGCATTCGACAGGCAAGTTGGCGCAGACCCTTGCGAGGTTGCTGGATAGTGAGATCAGCAGACGGAGTGATCCTGAACCGTTTGATTTTAAGCGGGAACTAAAGAGCCAGACGACGGTCCGTGACCTAGCCAGCACAATCACTGCGCACTACCAGATTACTGTAGATGGGAAAATGGCTCGGAGCTTCTCTGAAATTTGGAAAGAATCAAAGACTGCAAAAGCTCTGTGAAATGCGATATGAGGGAAAAGGCTGGCTGGCGCAGAGTGAAACTCTGCGATATTGTGAGCGACACGGATGAATCGCAGAGCGAGCCCAGCTCTGCGCATAACGTTTCTATTCATGCCCCCCAGATTCTCGATTTATCGACGCCGCTTGGAGCCTGGACGAAACCGCAGGGCTGCGCTCGCCCTGCGCCAGCCTGCCGGCTTCCAGCCGGCCCTGGAGTCTCTACATTTCCGACCAGGATTTTCCCATTCAGACCTTCCGGGACCACAGCCCAGATCGCACTTCCGGTATGGTTATATGGCCAAGTGACTTTTTTCGCTCATTGATTGTGCAAGAAAAAAGTGCTATTTTTTCTTGCAAGCTCAATGGAGCGAGTATGGCGCAATCAACTGAAAAGAAAGTCATAAGTCGCATTCGTGGAGCCGGTAGGGGGTGGGTATTCTCACCTCATGATTTCCTGGACCTTGGGGAACGGCCAACCATCGATTCCGCCCTGCATCGCCTTGCCCAGCAGGGACAGGTTCGGCGCATAATCCGCGGAATCTACGATTACCCGCGCTCCAGCGAGCTTCTAAAACGACAATTGAGTCCGGACATTGACAAGGTTGCCCGCGCATTGGCGCGCAAATTTCGATGGCGGATTCAACCCAGCGGGGCAAGCGCACTGAATATCTTAGGGCTATCCCCTCAAGTTCCAGCGCGCGTCGTCTATCGGTCTGATGGCCCGGACCGTAAGTACAAGGTGGGCAATACGAGCTTGGTTTTCGAACATACGGCGCTCAAGGAGGCGGGTTTCAAAATGCGGGAGAGCGGCTTGATCGTTCAAGCACTCCGCTCTCTCGGGCAGGAGCGCGTCACGCCGGAAGTCGTCACCAAGATTCGATCGTGGCTGCCGCCTTCTCTGCGCTCCAAGGTCCTGGAGGATACCAAGACCGCTACGGGATGGGTGTACGCCACAATTCAGCAAATTGCCGAGGGGGAATCAAGTGGATAAGATCGCGATGCGGCCAGCCTCCGACCGGCGAGACTTGTTTAGTGAATCAGCGAGTAAACTCGGGATGAATCCGGTCATCGTGGAGAAGGATTTCTGGGTGTGTTGGATTCTTAAGCGGCTTTTCGCTGACCCTCGGCTGAAAGAGCAAATCATCTTCAAAGGGGGAACTACCCTCTCCAAAGTCTACAGGCTCATCGAGCGGTTCTCTGAAGATATCGATCTGATTCTCGACTGGCGTCTGCTTGGCTATGGTCCCCCCGACGGGGACGACCCCTACCGGGATGTTCCCTCTAAGACGCAGCGGAGCCGCTATAACCAGGAGATCAACGCGCGGGCGGCCGAGTACATTCGCGCCACGCTTCTCCCACAACTGAATTTGCTTCTTGGCACCGTGCCGGGAATCGCGGTCTCCGTCGATGCAACGGATCCCCACACCGTGAATGTCCGTTATCCAGCCAGTTTTGCTGCTTCCTACATCCGTCCCGAAGTCCGGCTTGAAATTGGTCCATTGGCCTCCTGGCTTCCCTCCGGCGAACACGCGATTCAGCCCTACGCCGCTGAGGTGTTTCCAGACGCGTTTGCAGACGCAAGGTGCCCCGTCGTGACCATCCACGCCGAGAGGACGTTTTGGGAGAAAGCTACGATTCTGCATCAGGAGGCGCATCGCACGGGCGCCATACCGGCGCGCCACTCGCGTCACTATTATGACGTTTACAAGATGGCGGGCAGCAAGATAAAGGATGTGGCATTTTCCAATCTCGTGCTCCTCATGGACGTGGTCGCCTTCAAAGAACTCTTCTACTACTCTTCATGGGCGCGGTATGACTTGGCAAAGCCCGGATCCTTCCGCCTAAGCCCTACACCTGGCCAGGTCACGGCACTCCGACGCGATTACGGGGAAATGCGGGATATGTTCTATCGGGAACCGCCCGACTTCGCGACGATTCTGGCGGCCTTAGGGCGGCTGGAAGAAGAAATCAACAATCTGAAGCGATGAAGAGCCGCACAGGAACCCAAAATGCGGGTACCTGTGCGCTTGTATCTTCATTTCGTCATGTATTTGTATTCTGCTTTTCCAACGTCTTCCGCGTGCAATGAATCTTGCGTGTGGGAAGAGGAACGC
>Ga0209039_10000438_pt1 | contig 40644 bp, 55 predicted proteins | sample BogFormECP12_OM1_FD_188238 | JGI IMG/M metagenome (GOLD analysis project Ga0209039, IMG submission 188238) | Bog forest soil microbial communities from Calvert Island, British Columbia, Canada - ECP12_OM1 (SPAdes) (version 2) | ecosystem: Environmental > Aquatic > Freshwater > Wetlands > Bog ...
GACCCCGGAAGCGGCGTCAAGGATCGCCGCACACAGTAAATCGACCGATTCTGACCGCGGACTGAAGGCCCGGCCGACCCGGAAGCTGTAGCACCCCCCTACCCTATCTTACCCAGGCGGGGGGTTTACCTGATCGGCCGCGGTTACGGAACTGGCATTCCGAAACCGCGGCCAAAGTCAAGCACCCAAAAGGAGAGACCATGAGAAAGCTTAACAGACGGAAAAAGCCGGCGCAGAAACAGAGGATCAACTTGGGGGAGATCGCAGCCGGCGAATTGCGAAAACTCGCAATCGAGGGCATCAAACTGGCGTCGATGTTGGAAGTCGCTATTCCCCAACAGCAATCCGCGGAAGCAGCGGCTCAATCTTCGGCGGAGGCTCACTAACTCCGCGTTCCGCCAAGTAGACGCCGCTGAGTCGCTCTTCGAGCAGCTCGGCGACCACGGCGGACTCCGTCCGGCCATGCCAGCCCGCATAGGCCGCCAGCCGCTGGGCCAGCTCGGTGGGGATGATCACCATCTTCCGAGTGCGCCCCGATGGCCGTTTGCCGGGGCGTTTTCCTCGTTTTTTCGCGTCCATGCGTCGTCTCCTTTTCAGCCCGGTGGATCGGCCGCCGGTATGCTCGGATTATCGGTGATCGGCCGAGATGGGGGGAGACCGAAAAACGGCCGGCCGCGGCGCCGGCAGGGGAGGGGAGACTTGATGCCGTGCCGAGCCGTTGCAACGCTACGATGGGGTGATCCATACCCGACCGGTCTGGAGTATGTCGCGGCGATGGAGGCTGCACGGATCTGGAACGAGAGCCGTCCGGTGCCGTGGGAATGGTGCCTGATGTGCAATCACTGCCGAATACAAGGAGCAATCGGAAAAGAGACAGGCCCGCACGGTGTGGTGGTCGTCTGTGAACGATGTGGGCGGGAATGGTGGGTTAAAAAATCGAGGAGCTGACTGACCGGCGGGGGAGCCTGGCTGCTCGCCCGGGACTAGGGCGACCGCACCAACGAAGCACCGTCGCCGACTGATCCCGGCGGCAGGATTGCCCGGGGCTATGTGGATGGCCCTGGGCGTTTCTCAACTTAACAAGGGAGGATGTATGGGATGGACAATTTGGCGCTGGGTGACGATGAGTTGGTGGCGCTATCTGCTCGAAGTAGGCCCGCGGCGTCGACCTTCGATCGGGTGGCCCGGATGGGTCACTTTTTGGTGCCGTATCGGAGGGCATCGATGCGGGATAACCTACTTCAATCCGGGAGGATTGGAGCCCGATTTCACATGCCAGAATTGCGGAGATTACCTGGGGTAAGCGAAGCACCGTCGCCGACTGATCCCGGCGGCAGGATTGCTCGGGGCCGGTGTTGCAGCCGGCCCCGGGCGTTTCTCGAATGCGGAATGCGGAATTCGGAATTCGGAATGAAAGCAGGGGAGGAATAGGTGAAGGCAATCTCGCTCTGGCAGCCGTGGGCGCAACTGATCGCCATCGGTGCAAAGCAGTTTGAGACGCGATCATGGTCCACGCGGCACCGCGGAGTTATGGCGATCCACGCGGGTAAACATTGGACCCAAGAGATGGCTCTTCGGTGCTACCAGGAGCCATTCTTCGGGATCTTGAGCCGAGGCGGGACGCGGTTTCCGGCCAGGCTTCCTTCCGGACCGGAAGGGCTGGGCTTTGCCGTCGGGGCCGTCGTCGCGATCGCCGATTTGATAGAGTGCTGGCCCACGGAATCGCTGACCACCGAGTTGCTTGAGCTCGGCATACAGGAGCGAGCGTTTGGCGATTTCTCGCACGGCCGCTATGCGTGGCAATACGAGAAGGTGGTTCAGCTCCGCTCGCCCGTGTTTTGCTCGGGGCGGCAGGGACTGTTCGATTTGGACTCGGACGTCGCCCATCGGATCTGGAGTCAGCTCTGACCGCCTGGACGATGCCATCCAGGTCCGATTATGCCGGCGGCGGGGACCTGGCCGGCGGCGGAATCTGTGACGAGCGAGTAGTGGCGCGCGCAAGATAGAGGTAGACAACGAATCGCTCTCAGGTTCCGCACCGTCGTTAGCGTGGCCGGACATGTCGGCACTCCTCATCCGCTGGTCCGCCTCTATCCTCTGCCGTTTTCCCCGCGGCTGTGCTGGTGCCAGCTTTGTCTGGTCCAAGTCTGGCTCGTGAAGCGCCCATACTGCCCGCCTCGGCCCATGTACCGGGCACGTAAACCGTCGCCGGCCGCGGTCGAAAAGCCGCCACTCCAGGCCGCGGTCGCCCGGCGGCGACTCCGGGGCGGCCTCGCCGGAAAGTGGACGCCGAAATATCTGGAGCCGTCATCGTGAAGCTAGTACAAGTGTCCTACACCTCTCTGCTGATCGCAGTCGGCCAGCTCCTCATAGCACTCGGCCACGAAGATCCAGCGGCGACGATCGCCGCTGTCAAGGCGCTCGTCCAGGCATTCGAGACTGCGGCCCTACCAGCCCAGCCACAATGAACCGCCTCATCCCGGGCACTTGCTACGCCGCTACCGCCGGGGCAGTCTGGGGGGCCCTATCTCACGACCAGGTCGTGGCCTGGGGCGGTGCGATGATCGCCTTAGGCTCGGCCATCGTGGCCGCTGGCCTCCCTGCGTATCATCGGCTCCGGGAAGCTCGCCGGGCTGAGGATGCCGCCGATCGTGAGGCCGTGCTCAATGACATCCGGGCCCTGACTCGCGTGCAGGTCGAGCTGGAGACGCGGATCGCCGCCGGCGCGAAACGACTGGACGAGATCGAGTCGCAGATGGAGCGAGTCCGGTGCCGGTTCCCCAACCCGGACGGAACCGCGAAGTGCAGCTCCGCGCAGTGAGGATCGCATACGTGTGGGGGACTTGGGGGGAGAGTCCGCGCTTAAGGATCGCCGCGCCGAGGAACGTGCCATCCGCGAGGGATGGAATGTCCCGCAGGCAGTTCGACAGCAGGTCATTGACCGACTCGCAGATGTCGTGAACCCGGCCACCGAAGAGGGCGCAAAAGCAGAGCTCCGCTACGTGGTCCAGGCCGCGAAAACGCTCGCGGCCGCGGATCTGCGACAGCAGGCCCTTCACCTCGAGCGCGACAAATTGGAGCGCGGTGAGCCAGTCGAAGGGACACTCGTCGAGGTCGCAAAGCTCGTCCGCGAGCGGCTCTCCCAAGCAAAGCAGGAAGACCATGGCTAGGCGCTCAATCGCCTGCGACTACTGGCTCGGGGACATTATCTTTCACCGGATCGCCGAGGAGCGAAAACGCGGGATGGTTACCGGTATCAATATATGTCCAGACGGTCTCTACTACTGGATTACTTGGTCCGACGGCCACGAGACCAAGCACTATCCGATCGAGCTCACGAGTGAGTTCGTCCCCGATTACGAGACTAGTGAATAGTGGCTGACATCGACCCCCGCCTGTTCCCGGCCCTGCCGAATGCGGGCGGCTCCTTCTCCAGCGACGATAAGCGCTGGATCATGAAGGAGGTCGAGTCCGGCCTGCGCAATCACCGGCCGCGGTTGGCCTCGGCGATCGAGAACCAGGCATTCTATGACCTCGAAAGTGATCGATACCAGCCGAGACGAGAAGCAGAGACAGAGTTCGATTTTGCGGGGAGACCCCGTCGACAGTCAGGGTTCGTTCAGCAGGCTGTGGACCGACTGTGCGAGCACACCTACAACCCAGGTCCTACACGTACCGTCGTCGGGGACAATCTGGCTGACGGCTTGCTTGAGCAGGTCTACGAAACCAACCACATCGACTGCGTGATGCAGCACGCCGAATGCCAGGCGACGCTGAACGACGTCTGCGCCGTGCAGGTGAAGTGCACGAACGACCCGGACAAGCCGGTTGATCTCCAACTCTGGGGCGGCGACGAGTTCACCGTCTTCACCGATCCGGAAGATCCGCGGCAAGCCTTCGCCGTTGTCACGATCGATCGCTACAACCAACGGACGCGGTACCGACTGTGGTTCGAGGACGAGATCAGGACCTACCTGACCGACCAGTACAGCGCGGACAAGACGGCGGGGGCCCGGGTCGCCTACGCACAGAAGGACGCGGAGAAAAATACCTATGGCTGCATCCCGTTCGCGTTCCTGCACTACCGGGCTCCAGTACGACAGTTCTGGACGCCTGGACCCGGCACATTCTTACGGAAGGCTGAGCTCCGAATCAATGACCGGCTCTCCGAGCTCGATGAGCTGATCATGAAGTTCGGCAGGCCCGTCGGCGTGTTCAAGAACGTCGGCGTGACCTTCACCCCGGAAATCGGCCCCGGCCGGTTCATGCGACTCAATCGCGGAGGAACCGGCTACACCGGGGAAGGCTACGCCGACGGCGGCGAACCGTCGGCGGAGTATCTCCAGGCCCAGCTCGCCATCGAGTCCATCTGGGTCGACCTCGAGAAGTACATAAAGCAGGTCGCGACCGCGGTGAACCTGCCCTACACGGCCCTGGAGCTCGAGTACAGCGACGCGCCATCCGGCATCAGCCTGATCATCAAGTCCGCGCCGCTGCTCACCAGGGCCCGCCAGCGCCGGCCCATCTACCAGCTCGCCGAAATGTGCTTGGCCCGCAAGATCCTGACCTCCGCCGGCAACCACTACGGGCAGGCCGGCCTCGTGACGCAGGCCAAGCAACTCCAGCTCCTTCTGGCCTGGGCGGAGCCGCGGATCCCGATTCCGGGGCCTGACCGGGACCAATCGGACGAATGGGAAATGCAGGTCGGCATCAAGAGCCGGATCACCGTCTGCATGGAGCGGTACGGCCTGACCCGCGACCAGGCCGTCGACCACATCAAGCAGGTAACGGAGGATGAGCAGGAAGTCAAAGAGATCCTGCCGCAGGAGCTGACACCGCCGGCCAGCGAGACGATGCCGTCAGAGGAGCAGGATCAGCGGCAGGCCGAGCAGGCTGATGAGGACGCCACCCGCGGGGCAGAGCAGGCCGGCGAGTCACCCGACCCGACGAAAGCGAGCGACTGATGACCGACGCACGGATTCTGCACCCGCCGTCGGAGCCGCGGCGACATTTCTGAGCCATGAGGAAGCGGGGAAAGCCCCCCACAACCAAGTAGGCTTGCCGGCGGGAGAGACCGCACCGGTGAAGCCATGCCCTTGAAACAATCCGGCGGCAAAAAGGCCGTGTCGGCCAACATCCGCACCGAGATCGCGGCCGGCAAGCCGCAGAAGCAGGCGGTCGCGATCGCGCTCTCGGTCCAACGGCGGGCCGCGGCGAAACGGGCGCGGGGGAAGAGGCACTGATGGGCTGGGTAACGCTCGATGGCGGGCAGCATGTGCTGATTGGACCTGGCGACAATGTGCTCGCGACGCGCTCGCAGATCAAGAAGGCGGCGCGTTCAAAGACGGAAACTGTCATAGCCAAAGCAAAAAAGGAAAAGGCACATCCGGTCCGAGGAGAAATGAAGGAAGCACGCCGCGAGGGTAAAGGCGAGGACGCGAAGCTCATTATGGCTGACGGCAGCGAACCACCGAGCCATGTACCCGCCGGAAGAGTGTCCCCGGCATGGACACATGTAAAGGTGAGCACAGATCCAAAAGCGGAATTGCTCGCCGAAGGCCGAGATGAAATGGGCCGCAGAGTCTCGGTCACAACAAAGAGCTATGAAGCCAGAGCGGCAGTAATAAAATTCGGTCGTACGGAAGAGATGCTCAGGCAGCACGAGAAGATTTCCAGCGAGATCCAGGCAGCCCGAAACGGTCCCCGAAAAGAAGAAGCGGAGGCAGCATGGTTAATGGAGATTCAGGCCACTCGTCCGGGCTCTGAACACGATACTAAAGCTGCCGTAAAGGCTTATGGCGCAACTACCTTAGAGGCTAGGCACGTGGTAAAATCTAAGGACGGGGTAAGGCTGCAGTTCGTGGGCAAAAAAGGCGTGGAGCACGACCATCTGGTGCGCGATGCAGAGTTGGCCGAGACGCTATTGAAACGGAAGTCGGCGGCGGCGGGCCCGACCAGCAAAATCTTCAACACGAATGCCGAAAAGGTCCGGGATTTTGTTGCCGCGCGCGATGGGGGGCTCTTCACGTCCAAGGACTTCCGCACGCACGCGGCAACAAAGATGGCGCTCGAAGAGGTAGCTGCGAACCCTACTCCCGCGAAGACGATGCGGGAGTATAAGCAGCGAATTGGAGCAGTCGAAAAGAAAGTATCCGACTTGCTCGGCAATAAGCCGGCGCAAGCCAGGAAAAGCTACATTCTCCCGACCGTCTACGCTAAATGGATGCCAGCATGAAAAAAGACCTGACTGATGTCGGCGGCAAGATGATTTACGGTGGGGTTGACCAACCGCAGCCAGACTGGCGCAAGGGCGACCACGACGACGCCATCGATGACGATGATGACCCCGCGCCGGTATCCAAGTCATTATTGGATGCTCTCTATGGCTTCAATACTGATGAACTGGACGCCCCGCCGGCCGAGACAATCGAACAGGCCACGGCCCGGAAAGCCGCGGCGAAGAAGGCGCGGGGGAAGAGGCACTGACATGGGCCGATGGGTGACTTTGGAATCCGATCAGCGCGTCTACATCTCGGACGGCGGCAAGGTCCTGGCGACCCGCGGCGCGATCAGCGCGACGGCCGGCGGCCGGGAGCGTATGGGCGCGATGCGAGCGAAAGCGGGCGGCGCGACACAGCGGGCGCTGGCGAAAGCACGGGAGGCTGGTAAACAGCGGGCGAGCGAGCACGCGAAGACAACCGCGGCGGGCCCCGGCCAGGCCAGGGAGATGGCCCGGAGTCAGTTCACGATCGCTGAGAAGATCCGCAGCGGCAAGATGGCCGATGCCGCGATGAAGGCCAGCTACGCCCGACAGGACGCGCTGAAAGCGAAGCTCGGTGCGCCGACAGCGGTGGCAACCAAGCCGACCGCGGCAAGGTCAGGGGAGGCGACGGTCGGCACGGGGAAAATGGTGTTTCAAGGCCATACCAAAGAGGGGCTCGCGAAATACGGGCCGGAAGGCGGGCGGCCAGAATCATCGGCTGGTGAGTCGATCCCGAATCGCACCGCCCGTGCCATCGAGCATGCCAAGGCGGCCGGCCCCGCGGCGGAACGGCAGCGAGTAAAGGATGAGCACGAGAAGCTGTTCCCCGGTCTTGCGGCCAAGGCGCGGATGACAGTGAAACAGCAGGCCGAGAACCTGGCCGACCACAAGCGACAGATGAAACGGGCCGCGGGGATCCGCGGCTTGACGGTCGAGCAGATGCACGCGGCAGTGAAGCCGGGGCGGTCCCGGTCCCGTTAGCGAGACATTGAAGTCTCACCGTACTTCAGCACTTCATTGCGATATACCGCGTAGGAACTGTCTCGATCGCGTTCCGCAGCCCCTTGCGTGCGGAAGCCTCTGCTCAAGGTGTTCAAACATCCGTTTATCCGACGCCAATGCCACGTTCCCTCGTGCGTGAGCTGGGACACGTGATACACCTCGCGGAATTCCGCGAGTGTCATGGGTACTGTCTGGATCGCGTTCATCGATTCCCCTTCTCGGATGTCGAGAGATCAAAACACGACCACTGCCACTGAGCCGTGGCAATGATTTAGAAAGCCGAGGTAGCATCCCTGTTCTAGCTGTGAGAAATAGAACCGGCCTGTTTCGCCGCGAATTTCATTTATCGCGGCCATGACGTCGGTGAAATCCCCACGGAATCTCACGTCGATGTCTGTGTCGGGGGGCATGTCCTCCGTCCCCGCGTCAGTGGGTTCGTAAAGTTCTATCGGGCCGTCTGGCATGTCGGGCTCGCGGCCGAACAGCCACTCGTTCCGGTGCAGGTTATAGCACGGTGCCTCGTTAATATCGTTCATCGTCGCTTCTCCTTCTTCTGAGTGGGTGTCGAAACTCGTGCTCGTTCTTCCGCGGCCACCACGATGATCGCCGCGGTGCGGTTCAGGCCGCTGGTCGGATCGTCCGGTCGGCTGAACAGACCGCGGGCCGCGGCGATCTCGGCCAGGTAGTTCCAGGTCTCGTCAGGCAGGCGGAAGGTCCGCAAGATTGTGTCGGCGGGCATGTCCAGTCTCCTGTCGAAAGTCGGTCAGTCAGCTAGTTCTTCGAGTGCGATCTCAATCTCATCTAGTTCGGCGTTCAGCTTGGCCCGCTCTGCCTTGCACTCCACAAGTTTGTAGACGGTCGAGCCCTGAATTTTGCTCAGTCTGTCGAGCAACTGATCACGTTTTTCGATCAGTTCTTGCCTCGTCATCGGTCAGCCCTCCTGTTTCAGGTTCTCTGCGCGGTAGTGAGACCAGCCAGTTCGTTCATGGTGAATCCATATTTGTGCACTAATCGCATTCCCTCCTCGCGGACTTCGCGAGGCAATCCACCCGGAACGAGCTGCGCGTTCTTGCGCACCAGATCGAATACACCCAATACGAGTGCACGATCATTGGTCGCATCAGCCTTTTTGTACATTTTTACAGCTTCACTCGCGGTCATCATCGGTCAGTTCTCCTGTCTGTGGTTCAAATCTCACGTCTACTTACAGTATATATCGTATTGACGGTATGTCAAGCCCCCCTCCCGGAATTTTTTCGGATTCCGGGAATGAGGTAAAAAATCAACATGCCCACGCACCCCGACGTTCTCTCCGCCCTCCAGGCCGCCCACGACGCCGAGGCCACGGCCTCCGAGCGGTTCCACAAGCAGGAGCACGCGTTCAAGCAAGGCTCGAAGCACATCCCGAAGCTGGCGAAGTGGTTCGATCGCCGCCACAAGGAGGCCGCCAGCCGGCAGCACGACATCCGCAGTCACATGATGAGGGCGGGCGGGACGGTCGAGACGAACCTCGGGGACACGTCCTACAGCGACGAGCCGGACGGGGCACTGAAGGGGGCCTGCAAGACCCTGGACGGGCTGATCGCGACCCACCACGGCATCCAGGAGGCCAGCGAAGAGCACGGCGATCGGGAGACCGCCGAGAAGTTTCACGGGTACTCAAAGGACTTGGAGAAAACCTACCAGAAGGGCGAGCAGAAACAGCAGATGTTGCAGGACTTGGGTCCTGCCCTGTTCATCGCCAAGCACTCGTGATCAGCCACGATTCGCCTGGCAGTAAAAGGCGATCCACCAGCTTTCTCCTGCCCATCCCATGTAGGCTGGCAATACATGTGGCATATGATCACCTGTGATTACGATCCAGAAATCGAACACCATCAGTTTTCCCCTCCGAACCTCATTCTAAGGACCTCATATGGCCAGTGAAGAGTCCGCGGCACTGAAGATCCTCCAAGGTCAGGTCGAGAGCCTGACCACCCAACTCCAGACCCTGACGTCCGAGCGCGACGAATACCGCGACGCGCTCTCGGAGGTCGCCAGCGAGCGCGATGGGCTCAAGACCCAGATCAGCAGTCCCGACGAGCTGACCGCCGAGTTAGCCGATCTCAAACAGCAGATCCGGGACCGCGCGCACTACGACAAGTTCAGCGAGCTCGCGAAGGGGAGCAAGGCGAAGGAGGCCGCGCTAAAGCATCTCTGGAAGCTCGCAGAATATGACGCCAAGGACGACGAGCCCAACGAGAACGCTCTCGCCGAGGTCGTGAAACGGCTCAAGACTGAGGCCGACTACGCTTTCGACCCCGAAGAGCACACCACCACCACGGCCGCCCGGGAGGCCGCCGAACGCGAGTGGTCCGGGAAAAAGCATGGCCTGCCTGCGCCGAGAGAAACACCCGCCGCCGGCGGCCGATCAGCCCGCAACCAAGGCGGCGACGGCACCATCGTCACGGCCGAGATGCGGGCCGACCCGAAGTTCATGCTCGATCCCAAGAACCGCGAGCTGATCGCGACGGCGGCGAAGGAAGGACGGTTTCGGTAGCGACAAGCGAATGTGCCAGGGCGAATGAAGGCGGGATGGGAATCCGCGCAACAACGTGGCAAAACCCACACCCCATCTCGTCGCAGTTGTGGGTTGAGGCTTCATCTTCGCCGAAGATAGAAGCCAGATCACCCTCGTCCGTTACGACCAATTCATCGCCGCATATATAAGCACGCACGTCTGCTTCTGTAAAACACTTCATTCCCTTCACTCCTCAAGGACACCAGATGAGCAAATACGGCTGGATCAAGGACCGCCCCGACTTTCGTGACCACCTCTACCGGCGCCCGGCTGGGCTCCTGGCCGCGCCGCTGCCGGAGAGCGTTGATCTGCGGGCGCAGTGCCCGCCCGTGTACGACCAGGGTCAGCTCGGAAGCTGCACGGCCAATGCGATCGCCGGGGCGATCGAGTTCGACCGGCTCAAGCAGGGACTGCCGGACTTCACCCCGTCACGGCTCTTCATCTACTATAACGAACGCGCGATGGAAGGCACGGCCGACTCCGATTCCGGAGCCGAGATCCGCGACGGCATCAAGTCCATCGCCGCCCAGGGCGACTGCCCCGAGCCGGAGTGGCCCTACGACATTAGCCAGTTCGCTGTTCAGCCGCCTCAGTCGTGCTATGACGACGCAGTGAAGTACAAGGCAGTCACGTACCAGTCCCTCGCCGGAGGCCTCGCCGACACGCAGGCCTGCCTGGCCTCGGGCTATCCGTTCGTGTTCGGCTTCGTCGTCTATGCCAGCTTCGAGGGCCCGAACGTGGCTCAGACCGGCGTAGTGCCCATGCCCGGATGGTGGGAACAGCAGGTCGGCGGCCACGCGGTGATGGCGGTCGGCTACGACAATGCAAGCCAGGTCTTCATCGTGCGGAACTCATGGAGCGCACAATGGGGTGATGCCGGCTACTTCTACCTGCCGTATGAGTACCTGCTCGACGGCAATCTCTCCAGCGACTTCTGGACCGTTCAGGTCGTGCAATGAGGTTCAGGGATCGCGAGAGAACGCGATCTGCACGCAGATCCAGGCCATATTCCAACCCCAGCAGCCGCGCCATATCCAAGGGATCGGCAGTAGCAGCCACCCGATTCTCCGCCCAATGCGTCCGATCATTGTGCCCTCCCGACTCTATCTAGTCTCCCCGTCGCTGATCAGGCGACGATCACGGACCTGATCTCATTTTGATCCTTCCCTCAAGAAAGGCAACCCATGAGTACCCTCGCTCTGATCCAAGCAGTCCTGGCAGACCAGACCGCCAAGACCACCGCCGACGCCGCCCTCGTAGCGGCACAGGCTGCCGACACCGTCGCCGCGTCCCAGCTCGCGACCGATTCGGCCGCCCTCTTTGCAGACCTGACTGCCAACGGCCCGGCCGTGACTGTTGACGAATTGCAGACTCCCCCGGTCGTGGTGGAGTACACACCGGTGGCCCCCGCCAGCTTCCTCGCAACACCGATTCGTGTGGCTGTCTGATCTTCCCGCGGGCACAACGCGGCGCCTGGCCGGCGAGCTGCAGCAAACTGTGGAAAGCCGGGCTTACCACCCCGGTTCGGGCCTTTTGGACTCGCGGATTCGGGGATTTAAAATCCCTACTCGGTCCGTCGCTGGTTTTCCTAGGCTGGCTGTGCCGCGGCCAGGATCTCCGATTCTAACTGATTCTTTCCCAAATTTAAGCTTTGTCTGATCTTCCCGCGGGCACAGCGCGGCGGCCGTGGAAAACGGCGGCATCCCCCGCGAGCGGGATTCCTCCCGCGGGGGATGCTCAAGTCGTAAGCTGTCAGCCCGCGTGAAAATGCCGGACTTAGGAGGTCCGGCCGGGTTGGTTCTTGGGTGCTGACCCAAAGGCATTACCCTTAACCCTGCCTGCCGGTTAGAGTCCCGACTGACTGGGCCCATTGTAACACTCTGACCGCTCTTTCTCAATTCGTCTCCCCGTGACTGGCCACCCTCGACCAAATCCAGGGCCCGGGATCGGGTCTTTCATGAAAGGGTTAGCCTGTGGCTAACAACTTCTCCGCGTTCTTCGAGACCCTAGTGGCCGGGGCCGACGAGTACAACAAGGCCAAGGTCGGGCAAACCGCGCTGCTCAACGCCGTCTACAAGGACGTCAAGCCGGAGGCCGCCCGCATCGGTAAGACCGTCGATGTCTACTTTCCCGATTTCGGGCCTCTGCAATCGATCGGCAATGGCATCCTGACCGGCCAGTCGGTCAACCCGAATTACGTTCCCTTGGTGTTTAACACCAGAGCCGGGGCCGCGCTCCAGTTCCAGGACTTTGAGCAGTGGCAGACGGCCGTCGACCTGGCTCAGAAGTTCTTCGATCCGCTCTACAAGAGAGCGCGCGAGTACCTCAACGGCCAGATTGCGGCCCTCATCACCACGACCAACTTCAACGCCAACGCGCCGATCATCGGAGCCACGCAAGGCGAGGTCACCGTCGCCGATCAACTCAACGCTTGGGGTGCCCTGGCCGATCAGAAGGTCCCCCTCGAGGACTCGGACAAGCTCAGCTTGCTGGTGCACAATCGGGTCTATCAGAAAATGTTGGCCGACTCGGGCTGGGTGCAGGAAAGCTTGGTCTCGGCGAGCATTGCCGCGGCGGCCCGTGAGAATGCGGATCTCGCTCACGCATTCAATTTCAGGCCCAAGTGGGATCAGCAGATGCCGACCAGCTCAGGCACCATCCTCTACGGGCAGGTGGTCTGCACCAGCGGCTCCGCTACCGTCACCGGCCTCAACACGAACTTCACCACGGCAGGCCCTTCCGGTGTTTCGCTGGCCGGGTATTACCTCACGTTTGGGGCGGACTCAAACAAGAAACAGTTTCAAGTCACCTCGGTCCAGAGCGACACGAGCCTGACCCTCACCGGTATCGTCCCGGCCAGCTCCTGGGCGGCAACGACGGGCACGACCACCACGGCCCGGCTGATCGTGACCGTCGCCGGCACCGTGACTACCACGGCGGGATCGACCACCCTCTCACTCGGCACCGCGAGCGCACTGACCTCCGCAAACATCGGCCAGTGGCTGGCTTTTAGCACGGCCGAGTCCGGCAACACGGTATACGCCGCCGGTACGAATCTCTACCAGATCGCGAGCGTCACGAACACGACCACAATCGTCCTGGCTACCCCGGTTGTCGCCGCGGACGTAGTGACCAGCGGCACGGCGACTATTCAGAGCTTCACCAATCTGGCGATGCACGAGTACGCCATCGCCCTCGCCCTGCGGCCGATCGCCACGCCCGACGAGGCCCGCAACGTTGTGGACGTCTCCTATCTCGATCTGATGGGGATTCCCCTCCGTGTCATGGTTAGCTACGTGCACATTTACCAGGCTCTCTTCGTCACCGTCGACTTCGGCTACGCCCTGGGCGTCATCCGTCCGGACTTCGGCGTCATCATCAGCTCCTGATCGGAGGGCCAGCATGGAATTCAAACGAGCGGAAGGGGAGCTCATTGGCTCCCGTCTTCCTGACAAGCCCATGGGACTGAGCCCGTATGCATTGGGCCAGTACTTAGGCTACGGAGTCACTCCATCGGAAGTCTTTACGGTCGCTCCCTCCCAGACTGTCACGACAGCGGCGACGGTCGACTGGAGTCAGGCCGGAATCTTCCAGTACCAATTGACGACTGCACAGGCATTCGCGCCGACGTTCTCCAACGCGGTCCCCGGCCAGTCAATCATCATCGTCATGAAACAGCCGGCCAGCTCGACCGACTCCACGCTCAGCACCTCGAACATGGGGACGATCACGTTCGCTGGAGCGGCCAACACCCTGTCAACCACCAACAGCTACGTTGACGTGCTTTTCGTTACCTGCATCAGCAGCGGAACCTACATCGCCAATCTTGTCCTCCACTGGGCGTGAGCCCGGAGGTTTGTTTCCATGATTCTGAAAAACACCGTCACCTCCGCCGCGGTGCAGGGCGCCACTGTCTCCGCCCCCGCCGATGAGGCCGCACCCGTCGGTTTCGGCGTCGTGACCGACGGCATGGGATGGCTCGCCACCCCAGGCCCAAACTACTCGATAAAGGCGAATGGAGTCTTCGGCGCCACGGGCAACATCGACTGGTCGGCAGCCAGCTATCACACCCTGACCACCACCGGAACCACCAACCTCACGCTCACCTTCTATACGACCGCGGCCGTAGCGGCCTCTCTGACCACGCCGAGCTACACTCTCGGTCAGCAGATAAAGATCCGCATCACCGGCACAGGCTCGCTAACGCTCAACTGGCCCTCGACCATCACATGGGTGGGGAATGTCACCGCCGGAACCGGCAGCGCCTCCGCGCCGGTGATCGGTGCCTACCAGATCGACGTGACTTTGGTCTGCACCGCAGTCGGCAGCTCGCCGACGTTCGACGGAACATTCCAGACCGGCTGATCGGAGGCACCATGTCCTACTCAATGACCACCCCGACCGCCGATCAGGTCGGGGTTCTCCACAACGGGGCGATCCCAGTCCTGGCCGGTTACGTAGGCGCTAACCCTGCGACCAGCGGGGCGAACCATCTGGTTCCCGCCCCACCGGCCGGCGTGCAGGTTGTCGTACTGTCACTGACGCTGTCGAACAACACCGCCAGCGCAATGGTCGTCTATCTCGTGAGTTCCTCAACCACGAGCGTGGTGACTGGAAACATCAACTTCCCCGCCACGATCGAGACGTACCCGACAATGTCTTGCGGTCCGCTCGGCATCTTCGCCAGCGCCCCTGGCGAGGGCGTGGATATCCATCTGTCCGCGTCAAATGCGATCGGCGTCACCATGACCTACACCTATTTTCAGCCCGCCGGCATCTGAGGAGGATTCCCATGCAGATCAAACAAAGCAGCGGTTCTGCCGGGGCCGCAAGCTCTCAGTGGCCCGAAGGTTCTCCGGTGATTTCCTCGCCGTTGTCCACGGACACCATCGGAATCAAGGGCGCGATCCCGGTCGGGACCGGCAGCGGCTGGGGGGCCCTGGAAGCCGGAGTGGACACCTACGTCCTGACGCTCGATTCTACACAGTCCCTCGGGGTGAAATGGGCCGCGGCAGGTAGTGGCAGCGGCGACCTCGTCGCGACCTACATCATCCAGACGACCGACGCGAGCCTGACCAACGCCCAGGTTCTGGCCTCGCTCTCGACCGGCGTGCTCAAGGTCACAAACACGACCGGCGTGCTCTCGGTCGCTGGCGGGGCCGATCTGCCGGTGTTCACCGCCTCGGGCGCCGGCCACCACGGCGGGGCAGTGCCCGACCCGGGAGGCTCGGCGGCCACCACGCACTTCCTCCGAGAGGATGCGAGCTGGGCTGTTCCCACCGGCTCTGGAACAGTGACCTCGGTGTCCTGGACCGGCGATGGCGTGATCTTCACCGCGAGTGCCGATACCCCGGTCACAACGAGCGGGACGTTGACGCCGGCAAGTCTGATCGCCCAGACAGCTAACACCTTCCTGGCGGGGCCCTCGACCGGCTCCGCTCTGGCCCCGACGTTCCGGGCAGTCGCCGTGGCGGATCTGCCAACTACGGGCCTGACCATCACCCAGCATTCCGGCGTCATTGCCACCCCGGCCTACGCATCGACGCTCACTCTCAATTGGGCTACGAGCGATTGGTTCATCCCCGCAGCCCTCGGGGGCAGCCCGACGATCGCTTTCAGTAATCCGACGGTCGGCCAGGGAATCAACCTGATCCTGACCCAGGGGACCGGCGGCCAGACTGTGACCTGGCCCAGCGGCATCACCGGTCCGAGCTGGCCGCCGACGCTCTCGACCTCAAGCGCGGCGCGCGACCAGGTCTTTATCAAGTGCATCGCCTCGGGAACTTACCTGGGTTACATCGTGGGGCAAGGCTTCTGATGACGGTCTACTACACCGAGAACTTCGATGCGGACTGCACGCCGCCGGCATTGCCGGCCGCGTGGTCCACGGTCTTGAACAGCGGCACGATCGCGACCTCGACGACCCAGGAGCATTCGAGCCCGAACTCGCTCGCGGTCACACCATCCTCAACTGCCCCCGCGTTCTTCTGGGAAACCGGGCTCAGCGACACGTTCAACGGCTGCACCGTCGCGGATGGCTGGTTCATGTGGACCGGGACGCAATCGCTATACCAAAGCGTCAACTGCACGCTCAGAGCCCAGGGAGTACCGACTACTAACTACGCACACGGCTACTTATTCGTCGTGAATTGTGGCGGCAATGTCACGCAGCCGGATAATCTCAATGTTTATTACTGTAACGGTAGTGGTACCAATACAAGTCTTTATCAGGTAACACTAGACAATTATTATTTCCTGACGACAACCTGGTATCGCATGATCTGCGTGATTCGCGATGTTGCGAACACGGGCCTGGACCTCGGCGGCGCAGAGGTTCCAGCCGTATCGCTCAGCATGTACTTGCAACGCGGGAGCGACGGCGCATGGTTGGTCACGAACAATTCATCAACGGCGGCCGCGGCAACCTGGACCGCAACAGGAGTGCCGGTTGCGGCCATGGCGTTCACTATCAGTGCCACGACCAACACCTATCTGGGCTCCGGTATGTGCGTGTGGGGTGCCTACACCTACACGTCAAGTCCAGGGCCGACGATGTACTTTGACGATCTCACATACAAGGATTATGTCTACCCGCCGTCGATAAACAGTCTGCCTACCTGGACCCCGGGCAACTCGGTCGAGCTGGCAGGGACCTATGTCTCCGTTGACAGCGGGTCAAGCGCTCTCAGCAACATCAGCGACGGCAACTTCGACACCGGATATGCATCGACGCAGGCATGGGAGGCCTGGGCCGGCCTCGATCTCGGCTCAGGGAACACGGCTATCCTCACCCGCGTCCTTCTCAGTCCCTACACCGGCTCCGGGTACGAGCACGTCGCATCCGACCTCGTAATCGAAGGATCCACCAACGAGACCACGTGGACCTCGCTCGGGACATCGTGCTCCGAGGCAGACAGCCGCTACAACATGATCCCTTTGCCGGTCACAGCCGGATCTGCCTATCGCTACTTCCGAGCCCGGACCTCGGAGTGGAACTGCTTCCTTTCCGAGTTGCGCTTCGAAGGCCAGATCAGCGCCGGCACGCCATCCTGGAAGCCGGTGCGGCCCACGATCACGCCGGGTTCAGGGAAGTTCGCCAACGGCAGCACGATCACGCTCTCCACGCCCACGACCGGGGCGAGCATCTACTACACGCTGGCGGTCTACTCGCCATTCGCCTCCGTCCCGCTGTACGGCGGCAACGGCGCCGCACCGACGACCAGCTCCACCCTCTACACCGGCCCGATCACCCTGCCGTCGAACCAGGTCACAGCGGTCCAGGCGATCGCCTATGACGCCAGCGCCACGACCGTTTACAGCGACGTCGCGACCGGCGTGTTCACCTGCCCGCAGAAGTACATCCCAGACACCGGAGTCACGCGGTTCAGCACGGGCAACAACTGGTGCGAAGACCTCTGGGATGACGCCGGGCGACTCGTTAACGGCTCTTACCCGAGCCTCTTCATTGATTCCGCGACTGGCCTCAACTGGATGGCCGTGTGGGACTTTAACACCACTTACGCCGCCAGCACGTTTGGCACCCGTGGCAACTTCCTGTATTCATCGACAGATCTGTATAATTGGCATTACGTGTTTCGGATGCCGTATTTCCCGGCGGTCTGGCGTGATCCGAGCAATTATGGGCTCAAAAACCTCGGCCGGCTCTGCTTCTGGATGAACCCCAGCCCGATCAACGGCAACAACAAATACGTGTGCTGGTCAACCGTGGGAGCCACGTCGATCTCCTATGCCGTGTGCGCCACTGCCCCCGCAATGATCGGGCCGTGGACCTGGAAGACATTCCAGGTGCCCTACAGCGGCGACACGTTAGTCGGCGACCCGTGCCTCTTTCAGGACAGCAACGGAACACTCTGGTTTGTCTACGACCTCACGGGTGGCGGCAACACGATCCACGCAATGCAGATCAGCTCAGCCACCGATTACACGACGTTCACCGGCACGCCGCTCGTGCTCGACTCGACCGCCGAGCGCGAGGCCCTGGCCCTTTTCTTGTATAAAGGGACATATTATCTCATAACGTCCTACTTTACCGGTTTCGGAGCAGGCAACTCCCGTACCGACTACAAGGCGGCCGCCGGCGCCAGCCTGTCCGCCGTCGCCTCCGCTCTCAACGCCGCGAGTTGGACCACGGTTTGGTCATCAGCCCCGGCCTCGACGGCCGTCGCGTACAACGCGCAGGGGTGCCAGATCATCCCGGCTTCAGGCCGCTCGGGGTACCTCTACTCGTTCTGCCTCTGTGCCCCGGGCGATTCCAGCGCTAATTCCCTCTACCACATGAGGCCGCTCGTTTATCCGCTGCCGTTCAGCGACCTGGTGCCCGGCGCCTCGCCCTCGCTGTCGATGGCCGCGCCCACGACCTGGACGCTCGCCGGCAGCCTGCCACCGCTCGCCGGTGGCGCGGCCGCACTTCTGGCTGGGTTCTGAGAAATGAAAAGCCCGGCGCTCTGACCCAACTGAGCTACCTCGATCGGAAGACCAAGAGCAGGATTTGAACCTGCGACCTCCGGGACCACCTAGATTTTACCATGCCTCAGCACAAGCGGCGGCGATTCTGATCGGGTTCTGATGCCGGTACCGCAGACATTCGGCCGGCTCGCTCGCGCGTGGACAGCCTGTCCGCACCACGACGCCGCGGCCGATCTGATCGCGCGATACTCCGGCGCCGCACGGCGCATGATCTCCTGGACGCAGAGCGCCTTCCCGGGCGAGGACCTTGAATCGCTGGCGGCCGAGGGACTCTATCTGGCAGCCTACACCTGGACACCTGAACGCAACGTCCCGTTCCTCGTCTGGCTCAAGATCAACGTCAGCCAGGCAACCAGCTCGCGCCGTCACGTGCTCCATCGCCGCAAACACATCCTCCGTCGGGCCCCTGAGTCGGCCCTCGAATCGATAGCGTGGTGAATCATGGGCCTTTCTCTCCAGCTAGTGCAGGGCACCGCCCACGACTTCCAGTTCCAGCTCCCGTTCTCGGGCATCACGGACCCGTTCGCCCAGGACTATGACCAGACGGTCCTGATCCTGGGGACGCCTGGCAGCGTGGTCGTGTCCGTCTTCGCCGATACGGACACGCTGGCCGCGAGCCTGTGGGCCGGCAGCAACGAGACCCCGCTCCTGACGCCCGCGGCAACGTGGATCGCCTCGACGAAGGGCCAGGTTCAGGTGACGATCCAGAACACGGACAGCGCGGGCCTGGCTGTCGGCCAGTACTACCTGCAAGCCTTCGCCACCCGGCCCGGAACGCCGGCACGGACTACGGCCCTCCTGCCGCGGGGCACGTCGCTCGAGATCCTCGCCGCCCCGGGCAGCTCGTTCACGGCCAGGCCGCGGTATATCTCCGTGACGGACATCCGCAAGATCGCCCCCTGGATCGACGATCTTCAGGTGCCGGACTCCAACACCGGATTTGACGACCAGCTCGCGGACGCCCGGGACTGGCTCGATGAGATCGTTTTAAGGAACTATCGCGGTGGCAACGTGTCTCTTCTTGGCTATCACGGTTTTGCTCTCGATGCTTGGTATACGGGTGGCGGCCGGCGCACTAGCCTCACTAATCGGTGGTTGTTTGCTGCTCTTCAAACCAACCAGCTCTTGGTCACGCCCCGGGTCAAGCAGATCTGCGCCTACTTCGCCCTGTCGAAGATCTGCGAGTCGATGATTACCAAGTCCGGCCAGTACGTGGCGCTGGCCAGCCGGTTCCGGTTCGAGGCCGAGTCACTCCTGGCCAGCACGACGGTTGAGATCGACGTCAACGGCGACGGGTTCGGCGAGGTGCCGATCAACCTGAGCTCGACGAACACGCTTTGGGCGTGAGCGAATCGACTTTCAGCGCCGCTATTTCTTCGACACCAATGCAAATACGATCATGAACTCTCCTCGGACAGTCAGGATCGTTCATCACGCTGATCAACAGCCGACACAGTCGGTTTTTTTGCGTCACAGCAAGCAAAAGCGACCGATGTAATTCTTCCTCATGAGTCATGACTTTTTTCCTCCACGCTCAATCATATCATGGCCGTCCACGCTCTCGACCTCCCGCAATCCCCACGCGACGCGGTTTTCCGCGCCATGGAGACGATCGTCCGCCAGAACGAGACATTCCAGCGGATCGTCAAGCCCAGCTCGTTCCGGACCTGGCAGGGCAAGCCGGAGGACGCCAAGGAGTTCACGTTTGAGATCGCGCCGGCGATGCGGTGGACACCGCAGCACAGCGGCGAGCAGTTCCGGACGCCGGACTCAATGAGCGGGGACCTGCTGATCAACTGCGAGGTCCTGCTGAAGGGGACGAACGTCTCGGACCTCACCAACTTTTGGTGGATGGTCGCGCGCTGCTTCTATCCGGCCGGCAACATCAGCCTGCGGAACGCGATCATCCAGAGCCTGCAGACGGCCGGGGCCCGCAGCGGCCTCGTGCTGTTCAGCCAGCCGGCATTCGATCCCGGTCCGGACGGCGTCTGGCTGGCTGGGCAGGGGCAAATCAAGATCGAGATTCAGTTACAGCTCAACACGTAAAGGATGGCTCATGTCTAGAGAATATCTTTGCATCGTACCGGAATCGTCCTTTGGGACACCGGTGGCTGCAACCCCGAGCGTCGGTACCCCCTACACCTACAATGCGAACGCGACGACGCCAAACGTGTTTTACGCCCGCCTCGATGGCGGCAACGCTTTCTCGATGCGGCCGCGGCCGGTCATGGTCACCGTGCCCTACGGCGGCGGCGTGGCGGTCGACGCCTTTCGTGTGTCGGATAAGACAGCGCTGACCGGCAAGCTCACGGTGAAGCTATACAGCGGGGCGAACGTGGCGGCCGGGACGCCGGGCCTGGGCGGGTTCCTGATGAGCTGGGCAGCCCAGCAAGTCACCGCGGCTCAGACCGCACCCTGGACCACGACGGAACCGCCGGGCGACCTGGCAAGCTGCTCGATCTACCACGCCGTTCAGTACGGCGTGCCCACCTTGTGGACGACTCCATATCGCATGCGAACCTATGCCGGTTGCAAGGTAGACGCGTGGGATATCGATGTGAGTGAGGACGGCACGATTGCTACGCTCTCCCTCGACATCACCGGCGGAACCGTGGGAACAGACCTGGTCGCGGCCACATTTCCCGCGCCGAGCGAAGTGCAAATCCCGATCAATCCATATGTGTTCACGCAAGCGACGCTGACGATCGGCGGGTCCCGACTGCAATTTCAGAACGTGAAAATCAGTGGGCGGAATGTCTTGGCCAAACGGTTCTGGAACCAGAAATACGCCCAACTCCAGCGATTCGTCGGACGCTCGACCACGGTGCAGGCTGTGAATTTTCTCCGTCAGGTCCCGTATGTCGGAGCATCCAACGACGACCGCACCACGTACGAAGCTCTGACGGCTCAGACGGTGAGTTTCGCGCTCACGAACACTTACCATAGCATCACCGCGACGTTAAACACCGCGAATGTGATTACATCTGTTGACGATCAACTGAACCTCAACGACCTCTATACCGAGTCGATCACGGCGACCAACCAGTGGGACCCCGCGGCCTCCCCGACCGACACAGCCTACTGGAAAGACCTGACGGTCACTCTCGGAAATCCCTGACAGATGGCGGACCGCGAGTCTACTGCTGTCGGCTACCGGCTGCGGATGCAGCCGCCGGACCTATCCACGTACCCGGACAGCGTCAAGTTGCAATGGTTCGAGTGGGTGACCGAGCTGGGGATCGAGAGAAAGCTAGTCGAGCTCAGAAAGGGCTGGGACCGGTACGGTAAAACGCATCCGCTCAAGCCCCGCACGATCAAGTATCGGAAGAGCGAAGTCGGCCCCGTCCACAAGCGGGCTCCACGGGGGATTCCAGCCCTCGATCTGTCGCGCGTGATGAGTCTGCTCACCGGGCGCGCGCACCTCTCTTCAGCCGAGTTTTGGTGGGGCTTTGATTCAGTGACGGGGGCATCGTTCGCGCGCATCCTCCACTACTGGGCTGACGATCACGGCCATGACGTCTTCGGCCTGTCGCCCGCGGGCACGGCCTGGGTCGAGGCCGAGGCGATGAAGAAGTGGGCCGAATGGAAGGCCGCGGGCGGCTACACCAGGCCCGCGGTGAACCTGCCAGGAGCCAAGCCCGTGCGAAAGGCCGCGATCCGGCGGCCGATCCGCAAGATCGAAATCCCCGGGCGGATGGATCTCGAAAACATGGACCTGGCCGGTGGTGAAGCGGAGATCCGGCGGGCGATAGCGGCGGGGCGGTTCCCGGGCTTTCGGCGGCTCAATCTGCGCGGCGAGCAGTGGAAGCCGGGCGCCGGAATTCCGCACCTCCAGCCGCCTCCGAAGTTCCCGCCGAAGCCGCCACCACCAACGGCACCGCCGAAACCAGCGCCAGTGCCGAAGCCGCCTCCGAGCCACAGCAATCCTCACATCGCGACCGCGATCGACATGGCCAGGGCGGCGGGTGTCGCGCATGTAAACGTAATCGATTTCGACCAGGCGCGCGCGATCTGGAAAATCAAAGTTGACGCGGTACAAGCCTCATACGATTACAAGACTGGCGAAATCCTCATCAACGGAAGCCATCCCATCTGGAAAGATCCGGCGGCCCAGATGGCTAAGTCGAAGGGCTGGCTCAGTACTGATTCGATAACCCACACGATCGAGCATGAACTAGCCCACCGCGAGCATCATCTTGCGATCGGCACCCATGCTTTTGCCGCGATGGTCCGTGCGAGGGAAGAGCCGGAGGGAGCGAAAGAGATCGCGGCCGTGGTCAGTCGGTATGCGAGCAAGCTCAAGGTCGAATTCGTGGCCGAAACAAGAGTGGGCTTGGCGCATGGCAAGAAGTACCATCCCGAGATTATAGCCCTGTACAAGTCTTATGGAGGGGTGATGCCATGACGATTACACCAATCTGTTTCGACTGCCGGCATCTAACCCGACTGCGGGACGGCAACGTGCCTCCGGGCCCGCTGCGATGCACGGCTTTTCCGCGGGAAATTCCCCGCGACATCCAGCTTGCCGAGTTCGACCACCACCAATCATATCCAGGTGATCACGGCATCCAGTTCGAGCCAAAACCGCAATCCCAATGATCACCCTCGACCTCTCCCAGGCTGTCGCCGGCTGCGAGCGAATTCAGCGACGGCTGGCCGCGATCGAGCACGTGATGGATCACGCGGGCGATCTCATGGAGCACTGGGAGCGGCTGGTCGAGGAGGGGAACCGGCGGGGAGTCTTGGTTGATCAAACCGACAAGGACGGAGGGTCGCTTCTCGCGGTCACTTACCGGCCGACCGCGGCCCAGAAGCGGGCGATTTACGCGGGGACTGCGAAGCCGCAGAAGCTTACCGCCTCGCAGCGGCTGGGTCAGAATCCGCGACTGCCGCGGGGTGCGTTCTACGGAATCGGCGACCATCAATCGGGGACTAACAACAATCTGACCTCCTCCGAATATCGGCGGCTCACCGGACCACCGCTGGCCCCGCGCGGGCAGTTTTCGCGCGTAATCACAAACTTCGAGACATCATCTTTCCAGATCGAAGAGCACGGCTCATGGCTGGTAGTGGGTGGGTGGCGCGAGGTCGTGTCGCGAACCGGCTACCACTTCCTGCCGCACCTCTTCGACGGCGATCCTCCGCAGCCGGGGTCGCGGGATCTGCGGGGCGTGCGGCCGAAAGACATCGAGAAAATCCGGGCGACGATCCTTCCATGGGCGAAACTGATCGTCCGGGCGCTTTGGCAGGGGACTGACTGATGCGCGATGACCTGAATGAAGACGAACAACTGCGTCTGCTTTTCAGGGCGGGCGGACTCGACGTTGTCACCGATGCCAAAGACTCGTTCCACTCGCTCACCGAGGAGATGCAAGGAACTGCCAAGGCGGCGGATAAAGTTCAGGACGCGACAAAGACGGTCGACACGACCACTGAGGAAGCGAAGCGAGTTCTGAGCGAGACAAGCACCGTTGTTTCCGATTTGCAGACGAAGATTGCCAGCTTAGAGAAGAAGCAGAATGACCTGGCGGAGTCATTCAGGTTCGGATTGATTCCCTCGGCTAGCGACTTCAAGGAACAGTACGACCACCTCGGCGGGGAGATCAGTCGGAACCAGAGCATCCTGGAGGCCGCAACTGGCACGGGCGATGGCGAAAGCGGGAAGGGTGGATTCGCCGGACTGGCTGGAGGCGCCATCAAGGCCGAAAAGGCTATTTCGGCGCTCGCTACTGGCCATGGATTGGGCCGTCTCGGCGGGCTGCTCGAACCGCTGGTAGGGCTGATCGGCGGGCCGGCCGGACTCGGACTGGCTATCGGTGCTATGGCGCTTGCGATCGAGGGGCTACTGCCGAAGTTAGGGACATGGATCGAAAAAATGGACGGGGCCGCGGAAGCCGCGAAGCGGGCTGCGAAGGCAGAGAAAGAATACCAGGAAGTCACAAAGAAAGGACAAGAGAAACCAAGCGAGGCCGAATCGGATCAAGCCGAGATCGTCAAACTCATGTTCAAGGGTAAAGGTCAACAGTTAACTCAGCAAGGCATTGAACAAGCTCTTAGAGAAGGCGGATTTGGTCTCACTGATGAAGATAAGCAGTTGTTGAAGTTGCATTGGCTCCAGGAAGACGTAAGAGAAGACATTGAGAAACGCCAAAGGCAGGCAATCCAAAAGCAGACCGTCGAGCTTATGAAAGGCTTGGAAAGGGGAGCCGGCTATGCGGTTAGTGAAGTCAGCCAAATGGCTGGAAGACGACCTGATCAGTTCCCCGTGAATTTCCGAGAAGCTCTTGAGGCAAGCACTCCAGAAGCTATCGCTGAGGCAAAGGCGCAAGACAAAGCCGAAGATGAGGCGGAAGCGGAAAGAATCGGGCGGAAGCAAGCCAGGTTTGCCGAAGCAAAAAAGAAAAATGCACGCGAAAAAGAGCACGCGAAAAATGAGGCGGAGGATGAGGCGGAAGCAGACCGAGCACAAAATAAGATAGACCATCAGCGTGCGCAGGATGCAGCGAAGGCCGAGCGCGACCGCAGGCAGGCCGAAACTAAGGCCGAGCGCGACCGCAGGCATGCCGAAACCGAGGCCGAGCGCGACCATAGGCAGGCCGAAGCTCAGGCAGCCCGCCAGGCCCGCGAGGCCACCCCCGAGGCCATCAACCGCCGTGCCGCGGCCGCACAGCAGAATGAGGAGATGGGCGAGGCTCAGCGGCAGAACCAGCTCCGCGCCCAGTACGGTGGCAACGTGCATCCCGCCTTCGATCCATCCGATCTTCAGCAGGTTGTAGCTTCCGTCGGACGCAATCGAGTGCAGAACAGCTCTCTCGGGTTTACCCTGGCCCAACAGGTCGATTACTACATGGGCCAACTTGAGGCCAAGATGGTCAGCGATTTCGTGCGCAGCACAAGCGGCTTGCGCGGATCGCAGCGATCCGGCCAGAATAACACTGGTTTTCCCTGACGATGAACGACTACCTGACGATCACAGACCCGCGGACATCGACGACGACGGTCTACAGCTTCGTCGAGCCGCCAGAGTCGGGCACGGTCTCCGCCGGCACCGTCGATCTGGCCCTCGATCACTGTACGCCGTACAGCCGCGGGGGCATGCCAGAGCTCGACTTCACCAGGATACTCGGCGCGCTGACCACGCTCCCTGATCCCTGGTCGGCGGGCCCGTGCGTCTGGTCGCACGGAACGAGCCACTCGTCGGCGACGGCTTATTTCAGCGGGTCGGTCGTAGGCTACCAGGACAGATACGACCATGATCTTGGATGGATTCGGCAGTACCGAGCCCTAGGACTGCGGAACTTGGGCGACTATGTGCCGGTCACGGATGCCAATACGTACAGTGACAACGCGCAGTTCAACATGCCGGCAAACAGCATCAACTCGATCCCGTCCAGGATGGGCCGGACCGTCGGGCAGGCGGCACTCGAAATCCTGTCGATGCCACAAAACGCCGCGGCGCTCAGCATTTTCGGCATCGGCAATTACACGTCGACAGGATCGGGTGGATCCGCGACCGCCGTGATGGTGAACGCGCTCTTTGGTTACGGCACCGTCAGCGGCCTCACGCTGGTCGAGGCCGGTAGCGGCTACACGGTCGCCCCAACCGTCGTGGTCGCAGGCCCATGCACGACGCAGGCGACGTTCACCGCGACCGTTTCAGTCGGCGGGGCAATCACTGGATTCACAGCGGTTGCACCGGGATACGGAGGGGCTGGCTATACGAGTCCGCCGGCCGTCATAATCTCGACCTTGCCCGCGATCACGATCACGGACCTGGAAGCGCTTACCGTGATCCCACCGTTCCAGATGACTTTCTGCGGAGAGAAGATCCTTGCGTCCGTCGAATCGATCGTTCGCACGTGTCATCCGAACCACTGGCTCTATGTCGATCCGACCGGCAACATCCGGCTGCTCGACCAGCGAGCGTGTGCGAACAATACCGTCACGCTCAACGGGTCCGATCCTCGCTGGCTGATGCCCGACCTGCACCGGGATCTGTCCGATTCGTACAGTCAGCTCCTCGTGCGAGGCGACATCTCCGTTACTGGGGTCTGGTTAGGAACCGCCCCGACGGCCGCCACGGGGACGGTTGTCTACAATGGACCTCTCACATCTGGAGCGACAAACACCGGTGGACTGATCGAGGACTTCGCCTGGGGACCGTACACGACCAACGCCGCCGCCAAGGCGGCCTATTCAATCTCGTCGTTCAAGCAATTGACCCTGGGTACTGGGCAGGACTTAGGGAGCTGCGTTTGCGACAGTACGACTGAAGTCACGATCACATCAAATAATACTGCACTTACTCTGGCGGCCGACCAGCTTGATCAGACAGACACGGGGCTGCACGCGATTATCACCGTTTCAGAGATAATTGCTAGCAGTGGTCTCGCGTCGGTTAGCGCCAATTTTTCAACGCAAGTCATCGCGAACACGGCCATGAGCGCGGGTGGCTCATCTACTTTGACGCTTGCACAGCCAATGCCGGTAACAACGTACAATTCATATTTTCTCACATTCTTGAACGGCGCCGGGAATGTGGTCTATCGGCGATATCTCGTTGTGAACCATGAAGTCGGAGCCGCGCTTCAGAATGCCTTTCCGTTTCCATTCGCATTCTCAACTGCCGCTTACATGGGGACGGGCCCCAATGTGTACAATGCGGCTGCTTTGACTTCTGCGCCGATGGGAATCGCCCTCTATCCCTCAGCCGGCGTCCCCTCTGGCGAAGGCGCTCTGGCAAATGATATCATATGTGATCCTACATCCGGGACCATCCTTTTCAACCAGCCGACTGCGTTCGACAACGGTTTTGGGCTGATTACTCCCAGCTCTGTCTTCGTCTTCGTCCCCGTGGCGACTGGAGCCCTTCAGGAATGGTATCCTTCCTCTACGACCTATGGGGGCACGCTTTACACGGTCGAGGGCATCCAACGCACAAAGACGATCACGCTGAGAGACTGGACACAGGAAAGCTCGACGAATTACAACCTGGCGACATTTGCGTATGAGCAGTTTACGTCGATCTGCGATATTGTGATCGAGGGCACGTTCAGCTATCTGGGACTGGCCACGAACTATCTCGCCCCGGGCCAGGCCATCTCCATTGCCGGCAACGGCTACACTACCGGCTATGAATCTGCGGCGATTCCGGTCGCGAGCACGGAAGTGATCTTCCAGCCCGGGAACGAAGGCACGAGCTACCTCACGATTTGCCATCTCTCGAACCGGCGGCAGAGGTATACGGGCGCCGTCTATGTGCGGCCGCCAGTTACTACTGGGTTTTTCTACGGATCTGAAGCGACCTTGAAGGCGACAACCCAAGCGGCCGCCGCGAACCAAGCGATCGCCCAAAACACATTCGGCGCGCCTTCTGACTTATCAAACTTTGTAACAGGATCCGCAGCCGACCTGGCGGGCCAAGTGAGGGGCGTAAGCCAGGATCTGGCGGGCTTTAGGGCAGGCATGACACAAGATGCCGTGGGGATCAGCCAGGGCATGACACAACTAGCCGCGGGGATGAGTGAGCCAGCGCCGATGAGCGGGAATCCCGAAGATTGGGGAATCGGTGGACCTGGCCAAAATGCGGGACGCCGCAACGCGATCACAATCGCTGAGGTGGAACGCCAAATTCAGCAAGATCGGGCGCGAGAACGGAAGGATCGAGAGGCGGGCGATCGCGAGTTCTACGGACCTGGCCGGGATGCCTGGGCGGATCAACCCCGGGGGGAGACAGAGGCTTCGAAAGCGGCAGAGGCCGAACGTAGAGCACGTGCCACAGCCCACGAGCCGCGATCAATCACCCGATACAACGATCAGGCTCCCGAAGAAGAGAGCAGCGAATGAACGATTCCGCCATTCCTCGACTAGAACTGATCGAGGACCGTTTTGAGCGGCAGATTCTTCTCGTACAACAGCTTCAACGTCAGGTCGCGAACCTGGCGAACCAGATTCAGCAGGTCCAGGGTCAGCAGGGAGGAAGCGGTACCGGCAGTGGCGGAATCGTGTATTTCCTGAACCCGATCGCGATCTCACCGGGCGGCTCAGTAACCGGGCAGACGATCTGGGTCAACCTCGGCGGAACCCAGACGGCCTCCGGCTACACCAACGCGACCGTCTACAACGAGATGGCCTCGGCGACAGTCGCGACCAGCGGGAAGATCATCATCGTCGGGCCGAACCCGGACGGCACATGGTCAGTAATAACGCAGAGTTGCTGATGTCGCTGACTATGTTCGATGTGGGGAATAGTTCGCCATGCACGTGTGGCGGATGCAACTGCGCCGCTGTGTGGAACGCATTGCTCAGTTCGCAGTTTGTGGTATGCACTCATTCGATTCTAGGGACTAAAACCCTCGGTTATAGCGGAGGATATTTAGCCAATCATTCGTGGGCATACAATTATCCTGGATATTGCGGATGTGGCGCAGACAGTTCCTATCATATATCCACTGTGGAACTAACTCCGCCCGCAACATGCGCACTGGGGCTGCAATGGCTAGTTAACGGAAGTGGGTGCCCTGCCATGGGATCTCCAAGCCCGTATTTCTATTGGTCTGCAACAGCTGGAAACTGCACCGTTACCTGTGACCCCGCAGTGCCCACTATCACATTTGCCAATTGCCAAGTTGGTGCGGCCTGCGCAACGGACCTTGAAAAACTCCTTGGGATCGCGACCCCTGCGACCTTCAGTTGCACCATCACGGGTTACTCGTGAAATCCGAATTGCGAGCACTCTTGGAAATCTGGGCACATTCCAGCATTGCGAGCCAGCGCGACCAAGCTACCTGGTTCCTGCGGAACTATGAGCCTCGATCAATCCCTCGACCAATCGAGGACACGATCCCGTTCGCCCAACTTCGACCCTTCTATCTTCTCATCGCGCGCTGCCCTTACCGCACTCACCCTACGTGTGGCTGTTCCGATCAGCACTGCGGTCTCACGAACACCCGAGTCACCCTGACCCACTGCCTCGCGTGCGTCCGCACTGGCAGGACCCCATGACCCCCCTCGAGTCCCTCGCCGACAGCCTCCTCGCCGTCCGCGACGACCCCGCCGCCTTCAACACCGCGTTTTTGGGCCGTCCCCCTTACTGGTCGCGCCAGCTCGAGCTCTGCCGGTCCGTGGTCCAGTACCGTACGACGGTCGCGTATTCCGGCAACATGATCGGCAAGGACTATTGGATCGCGGGAACCATCCTTTGGTGGTTGCTCACGCGGCCGGACTCGCTCTGCATCATCACCGGACCGACGCAGATGGTGCTCGGCAGCGTGACCTTCAAAGAGATCAGACGGTGTCTCGAAGGAGCGGTCCTGCCGTTCGGGGGCAAGCTTTCCAGCGGCATCAAGACCAGCCCGGCGGTCATTGAGATCGCGCCCGGCTGGCAAGCCCTGGGGTTCAGCACAACGTGCGTCGAACGCGCCTCGGGCCAGCACGCCGAGCACCTTCTGGCCGTGATCGAGGAGGCTTCCGGCGTCGAGGATTTCGTCTTCGACGCGATCGACTCCCTCGGCTATGAGCGACTGGTGTGCATTGGCAACCCGATCCGGGCGGAAGGCAAGTTCGTGGACCTGATTCGCCAGGCCGACCGCGATCGGGCCGACAATGTGCCCCCCCGCCTGGCCGTCAACGCCATCCGGATCCCGAGCACGGAATCGCCGCACGCGCACCAGGAGAAAAGCGAGTTCGGGTTGGCCGATCAGACCTGGATCGAGAGCATGTACCACAAGTACGGCAAGGGCTCACTCTGGGTCAAGTCGCACATCGAGGCCCGCATACCCGATGTCGACGCCGAACAACTGATCGATCCCGCGTGGCTTGACTACCACCGCTCGCAACAACGGCCGCAAGTCCCGCCGAATCACCCAGTCAACTCCACGCGCCGAATCGCCTGCGACCTCGCCGAAGGCGTCGGCCGCGATAGTACCTGCATCGTGGTCGTCGATGATTGGGGCCTGCTCGAGGTCGTGTTGAGCAGCGACGCGGGCCTGCCGGAAGCAGCCGCGACCATCCATCGGCTGGCAATTAAGTGGAACGTGCCGCACGATAAGATCACCTACGACAAGCTGGGGATCGGCCGCACCTTCCCGAACCACCTGGCGCGTTATGGAATCACAACGGCGATCCCCTACGCCGGGGAGGGCAGGCCGCGAGACCCCAGCTCGTATACCAACCTGCGAACGGAGGCAGGCTTTCGGCTCCGCAATCGGCTCGATCTCAGACACCCGCTCGTCGTCCCCACCCGGCCGTCCCCACCCGGCCTCGATCCCTCCCCGCGACCCCCGAGCATCGCACCCCAGATGCCGTTCTACTTCTGCGCCGGCGACTACTTCGCACGGTTGGTCGATGAGCTGAGGCCCTTGACCTACAGCCTGGTCGGCAGAAAGAGCAAGCTCATGCCCAAGGACGATTGGGCAACGATCCTCGGCCACTCGCCCGACGTCGCGGATGCGCTCATCCAGAGCATGATTCTTACGAAGTAGATCACTTCTTCGATCTGATGCGGGCGAGTTCTCGCAAAACTAACTCGCGCACGTACGCAGCCATCGACTGGCCGTGTCTCGCAGCTACTTCTCTCAACTCCTGGTGCACAGAAGGTAGCAACTCAAGCCGCACGGCCTTCACTTCGGTTGCAGTTGCGGGCATTGGCCTCTCCTCTCTCTTGCGTGCCATGCGGGCTCTCCATCGCGGGTTATGTTGTTACGATGATCTTAAGAGACGTCCACACGGTATGCAAGAAGTGTACGGCCGATCAAAGGGAATGTCAAGACAAAATAATTTTGGCATTGTGTTGACATCATTACAACGTGAGCGTAAGATATCCTCAGACGGCCGACTTCCGGCCATCATCACTCTGAGGAGTATTCGCTGTGTCTGCGAGACGAACTTCTAGTATCACCCGTGCAGAGCGCAAGGAAGCCCTGCATCACATCTCCGAGCTCAGTGGATGGCTGTGGAGCCATCCGCTCACCCCGCAGCACGCTCAACAGCGCGCGGATCGAGTCCTCGAGCTGGAGCGATGGCAGGCCTATCTCGCGAACCTTGACCGTCCTAGGAGGACATCATGAACCGCTACTGCCGCCACTGCGGTGACTGGGTGCCTCACGACGCACCGTCCGCGATCTGCGGCCGGTGCGCCTGCCTCCCGGTCGCTGAACGGGGCCGCGCGCAGACGACCCCGCCGCCGGCCCAGGTGCCCGGGAGCGACGATGCGCCAGAGGGTTCTCAGGCCCCCCGGATCATGCCCGAGGACGAGCAGGCCCGTCGAAATCGGCTCCATGGTCAGCGCGTGGAGTTCGTTCGAGCGGCTTGGGAGCGTGGCCGGCGCGCATTGCTCGCGCGCGCTCTCGACCCCACCCGCGCGGATTGGGCGGCGCCCAAACCCCTGGAAAAGGAGGATCGCCTCGACCGCTGGCGCGCCCTTGCCGCGGAGTTCGCGCCCGGAGAAGTCCGGGTTCGTCCGCAGGGGTCGCGACAGGTTCAGTTCATCACGGCCCGCACCGTGATGAACCGCCTCGACGAGGTACTGGGCCCGGCCAATTGGTGGGACGAATACACGCCCTTGGAAAACTCAGTGATCTGCCGTTTGACCATTCGCCTGCCCGATGGCACGACGCTGACGAAGTCTGATGCCGGCGGCTACGCCGGGATGGCGGACTCGGGCGATGACGACAAGAGCGGCTTCTCCGACGCCTTTAAGCGCGCGGCAGTCAAGTTCGGCATTGGCCGTTACCTCTACCGCGACGGGGTGCCACACTTCGCTGCGGTCGGCTGATGTGAAAGGGGAGGCGCGGGTCGCTGACACGGCCCGCGCCCCGAGCAAGCGGTTGACATCCAGTTTTGCACTACCGGAGTACACCAATGATGACAGTTTACGAGGCAACGGGCAATCAGGCTCTCGACCAGCTTCAGGACGCGCTGATCGACCGCGACATCGATGATCCCGCGTACGGCCCCGCCGAGCGGTGGCCTGCATGGACGGATCTCTGGTGCGTGGGATACGGAGCCCCCCTCTGTTTTGCGGAGCTGATTCCCGACCAAGTGCTGCCCGATCCCGAGCCGGAGGACTTCGAGGCCTGGATGGAGCTGCATTGACCCAGTGTGAACAGGTCGGTAGAGTCCAGTCACAACCTGCCGGCGGCGGCCGCCGTCGATATCACCCCGGGCGATTCGCAGGTTGTACTCGAGGGGCCCTCAGTGTCGCACGCTGAGGGCTCTTTTTTTGCGCGCGGATTTTTCCCCTGGGGGTTGACTGTCCGCACACTATGCGTATAATAGAGTGGAGATTGAGAACGGGGCCCGCGGCTGCTGAAACAGACCGGACCCCAGGGAACCCCTGATTGAGAGGAGATTCCGATGAGAGTATGGAGCAAGACGACCGACAGCGGCAAGACCCTCGAGCTGAGATTTGAGGATCGCTCGATTTCTGTTTACCTTGATGAAGTGAGCAAGGGCTGCACGGGTACGATTACCGAACTGGACGAACGTCAACGGCGTCCCGGCATGACCTACGCGCAGGCCCCCCGAACAAATGCCCGGGGCGAGAAGATCACCCACGCGGTTTACATCGCGATGCTCACCGGACAGGAAGCTAAGGAAGTCATTCGGATCTTCGAAGCTGAGAAAACCGAATACTCCGGTCGTCTCCGCGCGGAGAGCCTGGCTGCCGTCGCAACCCAATACGAAGAAGCGAAGCGCACCGGCAAGCCGGTATCCGTTCAGAGCTGGACTGACACCTGCAATGATCGCGAGTGCAACTGCTGTGGTCTGTGGGACCGCTGGGTCAATCCGAACGGGACTTTCAAAATCACCTGTCGCCACACCTACTGAGGGGTCACAATGCACGTTTACACCGTCGGCCAGCTCTACGCCCCGTCGCGGCGGAGCTGGCCGGAACAGAGTGATTACAATTATCGCGCCGGCGGCCATGAACTGCGGATTTTCCTCGGGCGCGCAACGCCGAATGAGATCGCTGCAGTGAAAAAGGGCCGGGTCGAGTTTGGGCTCATGGTCAAACTGCCGGAGATCTTCGTCGTGGCCCGGTTCCACGGGCCGGACGGCAAGGTCGTGCTGAGCTTCGACTGCTCGTACCAGTGGCATCGAACCAACGCCGTTGAACCAACCGGTTCCGTCGAGTGGAAAGAAACGAATCCAGCAACCCGGGCACTGTGTTCGATCATCCTGGTCGAGGCGACGAATGGCGTGATCCTCGTATTGCGGGAGATGAGCTACTCTCCCGAGTTCACCCGCGCCATCCACCGGGCAATCTCCGATCAGGCCGCGCTCCCTTACGACGAAGCCTTACACGCCGCGGCGGTGGCCGACATTGCACGCCGACTGAACACGGACCAGCTCTGGGACCGGTGCGCCGTTCGGTGCGAGGGGGGTGCCTGATGTCGCGGAAAAAAGCAGCCCCCGCGAAGAAGGGCAGAGTGAAGCAGCGTGTGAATCTGACCCTCGATCGCGAGACTCTGTCCCGTCTCCATCGGCTCCAGGAGCGTGAATCCCTGGATTCGCTCTCGAGTGCCGTTCGCTGGCTGGCGCGCACCGATGCAGCTCACCAAACCAGCCTCGAGCCCCGAGGCACCACACAGTCAGGCCGGCGGCCAGCAAAGACCACATCAGATACCCCCGCAGATTAAGATTGCTTAATCTGGCTGGTCACATTAGACTTCGAGCATGGCGATGCAGCCGTAATTCTGTCGACGGGAGCCCCCTGACCATGGAAGGATTGGGGGTTTTTCATGCGCCGATGTGGTATTCTGAGCGTGTTCGGCCGTGTCGGCCGGACCGACCACTCAGTTTCGACTGAGCCCTGACCGCCGGTCCTACTACCGTGGGCCCGGCGGTTTTCCTGCGCGCTTCGCCAGCCGCTCGATCGCCCGAACCTGTCCCCGCGGCGGCTTCACTTGGCGGCCAAGAGGCTTTTCGAGCTGGCGTATCAGGACCTTGTCCCCGCCGCAGACACGGGCCCGCAGCCATTGTTCGATCAGCTGCAGTTCGGACTGGACCTGCGGATCAAATTCCCAGTCTTCTCCGTGACCTTCGCAGCATATGAGCGCGTCAAGCACGTGCTCTGCGGCCTTCTTGCGGGCCTCATCCCGGGTCATGGGTGCGATCCCCAAATCTGATCGGCGGCGGTCCGCAAAAGCGCGATACATTTTTCGACTTCAGCGCGGCTGGCTAGCAGCCAAAATGAATCGAGCAGGACACCTTCAGGGCGGCCGCAACCGCATTCGCAGGCCCCCTGGATGTCGACGGAGATCTCCTTCGGGTGCCAGTGCGGCACAGGAGGCCGAGCCATCTCGGTCCGAAATGCATGTCCTTCTGGGCTCATTTCCGGCATCATTTCCCACCGCCTTTCAGCCCAGCCTGCTGGCGCCGACGGGCCTGGATACGCGCCCTGACTCGCTCGACTGCCGCATTCAGCTCACTCAAGTCGGCCGCTGTCAGCGGCTCGGAGCATTCGAGCGTCACCGTGCCCTCGGGAATCGCGAGGATATATCGCAGTTTCCCGTTTTCTCGCGTCCAGAAGTGAATCAGGTCGCTCATTTCCCACCGCCCTTCTTCGGCAGGGCAGGGGAGGAGGGAGGCGCGGCACCGCCCGTACGGCGCATTTCCTGTTCGTGCATTCGGGTCAAAATCGGTCTGAGGATTTCGGTCAGCAGATCAGAGGATTCGCAGCGCCGATATCCGGCGACGATCACCGCGATTTCGGCGACGTCCTTCGCAACCCGGACTTGTTTTGTCGGGGACTTCTTTTTGCGCGCCACGACAGACTCCATCGTGAACATAGGCGGCATCGAGTCTCTCCACCAAAAACACTTTACCACAACCGACAATGGGCTACTATCGTCTAGTTTAACCTATTGCTAGCTTGGGTCAATAAGGAAAATTCTTTTCCCGCTTATTGACACTGTGTGACAGTGTGATAAAATCTATCCAGTATCGCACCGAACCACTGATTCGAAAGGCGATCCTCATGCCCCACCCCATCCCCATCGGCCGCTCCGCCCGGGCGGCCGAGATCGCCGCCGAGGCCGCCGACTGCCGCTGCCGACTGGCGATAGCCCGCCTGCGGCTGTCGGTCGAATTGCTCGAGCGTGAGACCGATGTGAACGCGATCGAGGCAATTGATTCGGCGATCAACGACGCGCTCTGGGCCGCTCGCGTTGGCTGGACCGACTCCGAGATCGCCGCCGAGGCCGCCGACTGCCGCCGTCGGCTGGCGATAGCCCGCCTACGGCTGTCGGTCGAATCGCTCGAGCGGGAGACCGACGCGAGCGCGATCGAGGTCATTGATTCGGCGATCAACGACGCGCTCTGGGCCGCTATCCCTGAATCCCAGCGCGCCGCAGGCCTGCGGCCCCGCTGGCTGCTGTGAAATGAAACGGGCCCGGACGTCCGGAACACGTCCGGGCCGAGGTCGCCACTTACCCTCCAAGACCGGAGAGTCACTGTCATGGTAATCGAAAATGTCCGGGTCGTGAAGACCCCGCGGCCGCCCCAGCCGCCGAAACCTGAGGAGGAGCCGGACTGCGCGGAGGAATGCGCGGCCGATCGCGCGATGTCCGCCGCGGCGATGAACCGCCGGCACGCCAACCCGAGAAATCGCGTGGAAGACTACATGGTATCCCGCGAGCTGGCCCGTTTTCTCGCTTATGGGAGGATCGAATGATGACATCCTTTTTTGGCCGGCCGCAGTGCCGGTCCGGACGGCATGTTTGGATGAACTGGAACTACTGGATGCGGGAAGTGTACTTCCTGGGTGATGACGCGCATACGGTCATCACTGCCAGAGCTATCCGGGATTTAGCCCGGACTCGCCGAAGACGTAGCTTTTGGGCGCACGAGATCGAGTGCGCCTGGGGATCTACACAGACCGAAACGATCGCAGCCCTGCACCGTCTCAGTGGTGCCGGACTGCTTTCCCGATGTCCTGGGACATGCTTGTACATCCCCACGATACCAGATCGGCCGCGAGTGGCGGGACGTCTGGAGACGGCAGCGGGGAGGGAACTGAGATGCTGATCTGCATCAACTGCGGGAAGCCGATCTCCGAAACTGCCATAGAAGACGGGCACATGTGCTTTGAGTGCGGCCGGGTGCAGCTGTGCGAGGAGTGCGCGCTGATCGGAGGTCACACCTGTGACCCGCCGCCGTTTTGGGTCGCACAGGAGGACGAAGACGAGGAGGTAGAGTACGACCCGCCGGACGGCTGGCTTGAAGAGCCACCTGGCGGCTGATCGGGAAGGGGAGGGGTTGCTAAACGGTTAAGAGGATGTTAATGTCCGGTGTTCCGGTCGATTCGGCCGGGACACCTTTTCTTTAGCTCTGTCGGGCCGTCTCTGGAAAAGCCCGTCTGACCGAGCGATCTGGAGTCCGAAAAATGGCCGCACACACGCAGTGCGACGGCGGTCAATCACCGCGCGCACTCATCTATGAAAACCTCCCAGAGCCAGAGCCTTTCTGGGAACCAGAAGAACCTGATTGCTGGCAAAGAGATGATGATGACTTTGCCGATCCAGATCACAACCCGATACGCATGCAACGGATCGAGTCCCAGTACTGGGCAGCACGAGAAGCTGATAAGCTCGTAGCACCCATCGGCGATCTGGTCCGACAGGTTTTCACCAGCATCGAAAGGCGTTGCCTTGATCCAGCTTTTGCTGCGATTCAGACGCTGCGCGGTCTTACTTACCATGAGTATCTGAAAACCGAGCATTGGCAGAAAACCAGAACGGTGGCACTCAATGTTGGTCATCATGAGTGCCGGATCTGCGCACGAACGAAACAACTGGATGTTCATCACCGGACATATAAGCGGCTTGGGTGTGAGGATCAACGTGACCTGGTTGTCCTCTGTCACAAGTGCCACGAGCTGTTTCACTCCCACGGACGACTTGCGGTCCAGGAGTCAGGCTCATGAGCATCCCCAAACCCCGGCTGTTCCAGCCGACTCGCGAGCCCGTACCGAAGTTTTTCACTCAGCTTCCCGATGACATCGACGAAGATGGCGAGCTTAGCGTCCGGCCAGGACCGGCTGGTATCCTGCGGGCTTTACTGCGGTTGATTCGCCGATCAGGTTCACAAGATCGCTCAATCATCTGCACGCACAAGGATATCGCCACGGAGGCCAGGGTCACGGACCGCACTGTCCGGACTCACCTGGGACGTCTAGACCGTCTCGGCTACATCTCGCGGGAAGAGCTTTCACCGGCCGGCGGACAGACTGCTCGACAGACCCGGTTCGTAGTGACCTACCAGCTTCGACCCGGCCTGAAATTGGAGGCCGGTGCACTCACAATTTCGGGCAGCCAAAGTGCATCCACGCGGAAGAAATCTTCCGCATCCACGCGGAAGAAATCTTCCGCATCCACGCGGAAGAAATCTTCCGCATCGTCCACTCTGTTCGAACGCGCGTGCGAACAGAGGTATTCCACAGAGGAAATCAACAGAGGCAACAGCCCCCGAACTCCCCCGGGGGAGGAAACCGCGCCGCTGCTGATTGAGATCTCGAAGGTCGAACCGATTCCCGAGGTTCGCCCGGAGCCGGAATATCTCGAATACCCGGAAGACGGCGGGATGTGGATGATCATGCCCGGCGAGCATGCCCTCGCGGAGATCGAGGCTCGTGAGCTGTGGGGCGACCTCTGGCGGGCCTGGAAGTCTCCCAGACTCTGCATCGGGTTCTACGAGCACCAGCAATGGTATTCATTCCGCGCCTGGAAACACGCAATCAAGACCGTCCTCAAGCGGGGAACAAGGCCCAACTCGATCCATTACCTCGAAATGATCGCCGTGGACGCCGACACCAATGGCATCCCGGCGGACAAACCCATCCAGCGGGGTTCGATTGGGCCAGTGCCCTACGTCCCGACGGCACAGCAGCCCAAGCGCTCGTTCCACGTCGCGAAGCAAGATGAACCTGAGAAGAATGTTGATCCCGTGGGGTTTGAATTGTTCAGTCGCTTCCTTAGAGCCCGCGGTGATGAGGCCAGAACAGCAGCCGCGGCCGAGTTGGACCGATACGTGGCAGAACACTCCGCAGCCGCGAAAAAAAAGACCGGCTGCGGAGCGTCTCTGGAAAGCCCCCCGCAGCCGGCTGGAGTCCATATTCCCCGACCCGATCTCCCTCACCATGATCATACCGTGAAGGCATGTTCAGGTCAAGAAGCGATCGGAACCGAGGAAAATGGCCAGCGCGCCCGGCAGGATTCGAACCTGCAACCTTCGGATTCGAAGTCCGGAATTAGTGTCCCCGATTTGACCCCTTCGTCCGTTCCATTTTACGACCAGAGTCCACCTATCAAGCCCCCTGACTGAGTTCTACCCGCGGATATCGCATCCGTGGGTAGTGCGTGCTGTACACTTTATAAACCTCTCCTTCTGTTGCACGCAACTCCTTCAGGGTTAACTAGATGCGTAAAATATCGTGGGACCGTTTTTCAACTGAGATTGAGTCACTCTACACACCCCCGCTGCGAGCAATCGCTACCCTGCGCGCCATCCGACAGGTCCTGCGGGAACTTGGCGAGTCTGGAGTCAGAACTACCGCCGATCTGACGGAACCGGCCGTAGCCCGCTGGGTCCTAGACCATCCCGACCGTTCTCCGGCCCGCACGGAGTCACTCCTGCGCACCCTGGGACCGATCAGCCGACGCTGTTTCAGGTGGGGGCACTGCCGCTACGATCCGCTGGCCGACGCACCGCCACGGACCTGGATTCGTCCTGATGCAAGGGGGCCACGGCCATGGAAGCCACGGCACCGTACGGCCGAGGAAATCGGTAGGTTGCTACGGCTATTGGACATGGAGGCCGGTAGGGGAGGATGGGCCGAGGGTCGATTGCAGGCGCTGGTGTATACTTATGCGTTCACAGGTCTTCGGAAATGCGAAGCGCTCATGCTCGAGCACGCGGACATCGATCTGGGCGGCCGAATCCTGACCGTGCGTCCCAAACAGGGGTGGCGTCCGAAGACAGTTTCCAGCGCGGCGGAGCTGGCGATCGCCGAGCCGCTGGCCGACGTCCTTGGCCGGTGGATTCCCAGGACAGGATGCAAATGGCTGTTCCCGGGGCGTCGGCTGCTCGGCCCGTGGCTGCACGGATATCAGGGGACGAAACCTCTGGATCAAGTGAAAGCCGCCGGCCAGCGGGCCGGAATCGAGGGGCTTACGATCCTGGGATTTCGGAAGTCGATCGGCACGTTATCGAAGAGCTGGGGAATCACCCAGCTCGAACGGAAATCCCTGCTTCGGCATACCTCGGTCCAGACAGGGGAGTCGTACGACGAGCCAGATCGTGATCTGTCTCGTCATACCGTGTCAAAGATCCATTATTCAGCATGAAAGGATAGCAATGTCTCTATCTGAAACCGAGATCGCCCGCGTGATTTCCGACCGCTTCGTGCGGTGGGAGAAATTCTTTCTCCGGAAACGAGCCACCCCGATCCTGGTGCTGGGAGTCACAGCCGATCCGCCTCCAAGACCCGTCATCACGATCTGCCAGGGGATCCCCGACCGGCAGATCCAGGAGCTGCTGATTGCGGCCCTGACACTGATGGGTGACCGCCAGTTGGGAGATGATGATGAGTGAGCCTGATCGCGGACTGCAGATCGAATATTTCGAGACGGTGGATCAGGAGGAGGAAGCAGAGCGAAAGATTAGTTCACATAAAGATGCGATCGCCATTTTAAAGAAAGAGGTGATCAGTCTGCGGAAACGGCGCCACGACATTCGGGAGGAAATGAGGCCACCTAGCCAGTCCGACCGGCCGCTGTTGGCCGCGATCGCCGCTGCCCAGAGGAACGGGCCGCCCGAGGAAACCGCCGACGAACGGCAGCGGGTGCCTGTGCCTATGCCTGCGCCGGCTGCGGATCCGCCGAGCCCGAAGCGGAGAAAGGCGAAGTGATGGGGAGCACATGGAGAGAGCAAATTTGGGCGGTGATCGAGGAGGAGGAGGTCCAGTGCGCGGCGCTTCACCTCTCCCCTGAGGAGCGTGAAAAAAGGATCCGCGATGCATGTCCTTACTGGGTTCGCCAGTGCTCCTGGCAGACCAAACTCTGGCAGGAGGAAATGCGCCGGCTCTTCGGCCGGAAACGGGCCCAGAAGGAACCTCCGGCCGATCCGACTCGGCCGTTTTTACCGGGGATGTAGATATGTGTCTACCGATCTCGCTCTGCATCTTGGTTCCGCCCAACGAAAAACCCCGGCGGGGGGAAGCTCCCGCCGGGGCGACCCCGGAAGCGGCGTCAAGGATCGCCGCACACAGTAAATCGACCGATTCTGACCGCGGACTGAAGGCCCGGCCGACCCGGAAGCTGTAGCACCCCCC
>Ga0209039_10000439_pt1 | contig 40622 bp, 31 predicted proteins | sample BogFormECP12_OM1_FD_188238 | JGI IMG/M metagenome (GOLD analysis project Ga0209039, IMG submission 188238) | Bog forest soil microbial communities from Calvert Island, British Columbia, Canada - ECP12_OM1 (SPAdes) (version 2) | ecosystem: Environmental > Aquatic > Freshwater > Wetlands > Bog ...
CTTGTGCCCAAGTGGCGGAACTGGCAGACGCGCTAGCTTCAGGAGCTAGTGGCCGCAAGGTCGTGGAGGTTCGAGTCCTCTCTTGGGCACCATTTCTTCCTTGTCGCATTCGCACGCATAACATGCATCTTCCCTGCGCGCACTCCGCGAAACTCATTCCGCAGCCATATAGATGTATCGCAGCACGAACACAATCGTCAGGATCCACAAGAGCACGCCGACTTCACGGTATTTCCCCGCCGCTACTTTGGCCACCGTGTACGAAATCACGCCCAGGCTCAAGCCCGTCGCAATGCTGAACGTCAGCGGCGTGGCCACCAGCGTTACGAACGCGGGAAACGCTTCGCTGAAATCCTTCCAGTCCACCTGCCCGATGGATTCCGTCATCAGCGCGCCCACCAGGATTAGTGCAGGCGCCGTCGCAAATCCCGGAATTGCCGCGGCGACCGGCGAAAAAAACATCGCCACCAGAAACAGCCCCGCTACCATCACGTTGCTTAGCCCTGTGCGCGCACCCGCCGCCACTCCCGCGGCGCTTTCGATATAACTCGTCACCGTCGAAGTTCCTGTCAACGCCCCGAACATCGTGCCCACGCCGTCCGCGAGCAACGCACGCCCCACCCGCGGAATCTTTCCATCCTTGACGAATCCGCCCTGCTCGCACACGCCCACCAGTGTGCCCACGTTGTCGAACAGATCCACGAACAGAAAAATGAAAATGATCTCCGCCAGCCCCAAATGCAGGGCGCCCCGCAAATCCAGCTTCAGGAACGTAGCCGAAGGGTGCGGCATCGCCAGCACCGCCGAAGGCCAGTGCGCCAGCCCCCGGAAGATCCCAAACAGCGTCGTCCCCAGAATCCCCAGCAGGATCGCGCCGTTCACTCGCCGCACCATCAGCACCAGCGTCAATACGATTCCCAGGCAAGCGGCTTGCACTTCGCGGTCGGAAAAATTGCCGAGGCCGACAAACGTCGCGGGATTTGCCACCACCAATTTCGCGCTGCGCAATCCCACGAACGCGATGAACATCCCGATGCCGCCCGCCGTCGCATGCTTCAATCCGTGCGGAATGCTGTTCACGATCTGCTCCCGCACGCGTGTCACCGTCAGCAGCACAAACAGCACGCCCGAAAAAAACACTGCGCCCAGCGCCGTCGGCCACGGAACGTGCATCCCCAGGCACACCGAATACGTGAAGTACGCGTTCAACGACATCCCCGGCGCCATGGCGATCGGATAATTCGCGTAAAAGCCCATTATCAGCGTCGCCACTGCCGCCGCTAAACACGTCGCGAACACTACGCCGTCCGCCGGCATGCCCGCCTGCGTCAATATTTGTGGATTCACAACCACGATGTACGCCATCGTGACGAACGTCGTCACCCCGCCCAGCAATTCCCGCCGCACACTGGTCTGGTTTTCCTGTAAATGAAAAATTCGCTCGATCAAAAAGGGTTCCTGTGGCCGTCATTTCGAGTTGCGCCGCCACTTTATGGTTCTCTGCTCCGCCTGTCAATCCTTGCCCCACTGATTTCTTTTCTAGTTTCTGACTCGGGCCATCAGGATGTGTGCGAGGCAAATGAGGAGCGGAGAAGGGCGAGGAAACAGGAGTGCAGGCGGGAGAGGGAGCGGCCACGGAGGAAGACGCTGCCAATGGTGCGGAACGCCTGGTCATCGGCGATGCGGATGAAATGGCAGGCAACGGATCTTTCGATGGCCATCTCGGGAACGATGGATACGCCCATGCGCGCGCCAACCATACTGATAAGGCTGCTGAATTGGCCGCTTTCGAACGCGATTTGCGGATGGACGCGGGCGCGGTCGCAGGCAGCGACGGCAGTGTCGCGGAAGCAATGGCCGTCACGGAGGAGGAGAAATGGCTCGGAACGGAGATCCTTGAGCAAGACCGAAGAGCGCTTGGCAAGACGATGATCCTTCGGAACAACCGCAAAAAGGCGCTCGGTGAGGAATGACACGGACTCAAATTCATGCCCGCGGATGGGAAGCGCAAGAATGGCGATATCTATGTTGCCGGCTCGCAGACGTTCCAGGAGGACGGGCGTGATCTCCTCGACGACAGAAATATGCGCCTGGGGAAATTTCCGGGTGAAGCTGATGAGTTGCGCTGGCAAAAGGTACGGCGCGACTGTGGGGATGACGCCAAGGCGGAGTGAGCCGCCGACGGAATCTCTGTGCCCGGCGACGTCGCCGCGGGCGGCCTCGAGTTCGCGAAGGACCGCGCGAGCCCTGGGGAGAAGCGTTTTCCCCACCTCCGTAAGACGAACGGCACGCCCGAGACGGTCAAAGAGGCGGGCGCCAAGTTCGTCTTCCAATTTGCGAATTTGCTGCGAAAGGGACGGCTGCGAGACGTGGCACTGCTCGGCTCCGCGGCTGAAGCTGCCGATATCGGCGACGGCACAGAAGTAGCGGAGTTGGTGAAGTTCCATGGGGCAAGACTCGGTAACCAGCCATCTGTAAGCGAAGCTCAGGAAACAGTATTTCGTACTATAGGCAATGCCTATCTATTGTATCCAATCTAGATATTGGAATTATAGATGAAAGGCGCATAGTGTGGGAGTCTGCGTAACACGTGACACGCTACCAGTGATGAGTGACGCGCAATCTGGCCGCCGCGACGAGCGCTGCGGCAGAGGACGAAGCTGAGGAGGAAGTCATGGCAGAAGAGAAAAAACCGATTATGACCACGGATGCGGGACGCCCAGTGGGTGACAACCAGAATTCTCTCACCGTTGGACCCCGCGGGCCCATCGTCTATGAAGATTACCTGCTGTTCGAAAAAATGGCCCACTTCAACCGCGAAAGAATTCCGGAGCGCGTGGTGCATGCAAAAGGCTCTGGTGCGCACGGACATTTCGTGTGCACGAGCAAGGAGATTACCAAGTACACCACCGCGAAACTCTTTTCCCAGGTGGGCAAGAAGACCCCAACCTTCATCCGCTTCTCCACCGTGGGCGGGGAGAAGGGTTCGGCGGATACCGAGCGCGATCCCCGCGGGTTTGCGCTCAAGTTTTACACGGAAGAGGGCAACTGGGACATGACGGGTAACAATACGCCTGTCTTCTTTATCCGTGATCCGCTCAAGTTCGGAGACTTCATTCACACGCAGAAGCGCGACCCTCAAACAAACCTGAAATCGCCAACCATGATGTGGGATTTCTGGTCGCTCTCCCCGGAGTCGCTGCACCAGGTGACCATCCTGTTCAGCGATCGCGGAACACCGGACGGTTACCGCCACATGGACGGCTTCAGCAGCCACACCTTCAGCCTCATCAACGACAAGAACGAGTTGTTCTACGTGAAGTGGCACTTCAAGACCAAGCAGCGCATCAAGAACTTCACGGGTGAAAGGGCCAGCGAGATGCGCGGGATCGATCCGGACTATTCGCAGCGGGACTTGTTCGATGCGATCAAGCGCGGCGACTACCCGAAATGGCGGGTGTGCGTGCAGATCATGCCGGAGAAGGATGCGGAGACGTATCCGATCAACCCGTTCGACCTCACGAAGGTGTGGCCGCACAAGGATTACCCGTTGCAGGAAGTGGGCGAACTGGAACTCAACCGCAATCCGGAGAACTATTTCGCGGAAGTGGAGCAGGCTGCGTTTGAACCGCGAAATATCGTGCCGGGAATGGGCTTTTCTCCCGACAAGATGCTGCAGGGGCGACTCATCTCCTACCCCGACGCGCACCGCTACCGCCTGGGCGTGAACTACGATTCCCTGCCGGTGAACAAGCCGCAGTGCCCCTACCATACCTACAACAAGGACGGCGCCATGCGCTTCGACGGCAACGACGGCGGCGCCGTGAATTACGAACCCAACAGCTTCGGCGGGCCGACGCAGGACAAAAAGTACCTGGAACGCCCAACGCTCGTTAGCGGCACCGTGGCGCGCCACGATCATCGTTCGGACAGCGACTACTATACGCAGCCGGGGAATCTATTCCGGTTGATGCCAGCGGACGCGAAGCAGCGCCTGATCGGTAACATCGTGGGCAGTTTGAAGGACACTCCCGTGCGCATCCAGGAACTCCAGGTACAGCACTTCTACAAGGCCGATCCCGCTTATGGGTCCGGCGTGGCGAAGGGGTTGGGCCTGGACATCAACGCCGTGGTGGCGAAGAAACACGCCTCGGCCGCGGATTGATTAGGCTGATGCTGAAATCAGTGATTAGGTAGCGGTAATCGGCAAACAGAAAATGGGGCGGGCTGAGAGGCCCGCCCTGTTTTCTTTGTGACCGGCGGGACATGCAGCTTCTTTCTTATTTCCGAAACATTCCCCACCCAATCCGCACTTGAATCGTATTGATCCCCGGATTTGGACTGGAAATCCCCGCGTTCGAGATGTGCATGAACCGCACTTCCGCCGTCCAGTTGTGTTTCTCGCCCAGGATGTGTGCGCCCAACGCCCCGCTCGTCGTGAAGTTCACGTGCGAAGTCCCCTCCGGCACCTTCGTATTGGTGAACAGCGTCCCGCCTTCAATCTCGAAATACGGCTTCACTTTTTTCGGCGTCGTCATAATCCATTTGAACGCAAATGGATTCACGCCCGCTCCGTAAGCCGTATTCGTGCTTTGCACAATCGCCCACGCCGGCACTGCATCCAGAGCGTATTCCAATTGCCCACGCAAGAACCCCGGCCCGTGCGGCGATGTGATAACCACGCCGTAGCGCAATCCCAGGTTCCACACGCCTGTGCCAGACTGGCTCCCGTTGATCCCGTGCCCTCCGCCAGTCCAAACCTGCCATTCGCTGCTCGCGCCTTCAGGCCCCGCCTGCGCGCGGCCCTCCTGCGCACAAAGCAGCAGACCTGCAACGCACAACACGCCAAACATTTCGATCTTTTTCACCGCAAACTCTCCCAATAACCCGACTCCGCACAATATCCGAAACACTTCCTTCTCGCAATCGCGGAAAGAATCGGGTAGTGAGTCAGTTTCCGGTAAGTTCGTTCTTTAGGCATTGGGTCAACTGATCCGCCCCACTAACTGCAAAAAGCGTTGCTCAAACAGTATTCCGCCCAGAACCGCCTAGGCGGCGCCGAGGAGACTTCCAAGGCGATCACGTGCATGTGCTCGAATGCAGCGAGGTTTGTAAATCCCCGCACACATAGGGGTTTGGCCAGTTCCATGACCAGCGCGCGGATTCCTGTTGTTACGACTTGCGGTCTTCAAATAAGCCGTTGTACACCAGACCGGCGATGGCTCCGCCGATAATGGGCGCCAGCCAGAAGAGCCACAGTTGGTGGATGGCCCAGCCGCCGACAAAAAGAGCGGGACCCGTGCTGCGTGCCGGGTTGACGGACGTATTCGTGACGGGGATCCCTATCAGGTGAATTAATGTCAGCGCGAGACCAATCGCAATCCCCGCAAAGCCGGCGGGGGCGCGCCGGTCGGTTGCCCCGTGGATCACCAGCACAAAAAAGAAGGTGAGCACGACTTCGGCAACAAAACAGGCCAGGAGCGAGTAGCCGCCCGGTGAATGCAGGCCGTATCCATTCGATGCAAACCCACCGCTCAATTGGAAGCCTTCCTTGCCGCTGGCGATCGTGTACAGCACCGTGCTGGCCAGGAGCGCGCCCAGGACTTGAGCAACAATGTAAGGAATGACCTCGGAGAACGGGAAGCGCCTGCCCACTGCCAGACCGACGGAGATCGCAGGATTCAGATGGCAGCCGGAAATGTGGCCAATGGCATAGACCATGGTCAATACCGTGAGGCCGAACGCCAAGGCCACTCCCAAGAAACCAATCCCAAGTTGCGGAAACGCTGCATCCAGGACTGCGGCGCCGCATCCTCCAAAAACCAGCCAAAATGTCCCAATGAATTCCGCCGCGAGCTTTTTCGATAGAGGCATAGTCAGATTCCTTTCGAGATCTACATCAAACCATTGGGCAGAAAAAAAACGGGGAACAGAACTATACTGTTGGTGCGTGAATTCTACCGAATGCGAAGATTCAAGACAAGGTGACGGAAGGAAAAATATCTGCTTCGGCGAAAGCGAGACTTGCGAGATAGTCGAGTGATTGGAAACTGCCCCGCTGCCAAGAATCGGGATCTCGCGGATCAAATGTGTTCATTCTTGGATTTTTCGGAATTGCGTGGAAAAAAGGATGAGGGAGGCAGGCCAGGTCTTCCCGCCTCCCTCTTATTCCCCCTTCGGGGAATCCAACCAGCCTGACGGAGGGCGGCTAGTTGGTCGTGTGTTGGCCTGCCTATGAAACCCTTGTACCACGAAAAAGGTTTCAACAATTTACAAAAATCTGACTAGAATTGGGCTGCACCTGCTTCGCTCCCAGAAAGGGCCATGTTATGCCTCGCCCCTCCCATCTGAATCCCGACGATATCCTTCGTTTTCTTCAACTTAGAAATGACCCCGTCTCTATCGAGGACCTCTCTCGCAGCCTCCGTGTGAAGAAAAGTAACCGCCGCCCCCTCCTCCAGATGCTTGCCAAACTCCAATCGCGCGGCCTTGTTGAGGAACTTTCCCATGGACGCTTCCTTCTCCGCCGCTCGCGGCGCGATCCTGCCCCCGCTCCCGAACCGCCTCCCGAAAGAATTGCGCAACAGAAGGCCGCATCTCGCGATGAAATCAAGGGCCGCCTCGTTCTCCATCAGGATGGCTACGGTTTCGTCGTGCCGGACGTCGCCCTCCCCAACGTGGATGGCGATATTTTCATTCCGCGCGACTCCGTCGAAGACGCCATGCACGGCGATCATGTCGTCGCCAAAATTGCCCGCCTCAGCGGCCACACCGGCGCTCGCCGTGCCGAAGGCCGCATCGTGCGCATCGTCGGCCGCGCGCATCCTTCCATTGTCGGCCAGTTTCGTTACACCTCTCGCGGCAGCGTCGTCGCGCCCTATGATCCGCGCGTGCAGCACGACATCGAGCTCATAGCTGGCGAAGAACTCTCGCCCGCTCTCCGCGAACAGCTTCTTCCCTCCGCCAAGGACTCCACCCGCCACAAGCGCCTTCCGCACATTCCCAAGCTCGATGGCGCTGTCGTCAACGTGGAGCTTCTTCGCTATCCGCGCGGCGGCGCTTCACCAACCGGCCGTGTCATCGAAATCCTCGGCCGTCCTGGCGACCTCGGCGTGGACACCGAAATCATCATCCGCAAGCATCATCTTCCGCACACCTTTCCCGCCGAAGTTCTGCAGGAGTCCGAGCGCCTAGCCCTGCCCGTTTCCGAAAATGATCGCGCTGGCCGCGAAGATTTCCGCGAGTTACCCATCGTCACCATTGACGGCGAAACTGCACGCGATTTCGATGACGCGGTTTATGTCGAACGCCGCGACGACGGCGGCTGGCTCCTGCAAGTGCACATCGCCGACGTCGCCCACTACGTTCGCCCCGAATCGCCCCTCGATCGCGAAGCACGCCTCCGCGGCAATTCCGTTTACTTCATTGATCGTGCCGTTCCCATGCTTCCCGAAGCACTCTCCAACGGCATGTGCTCGCTGAATCCTCGCGAAGAGCGCCTCGTCCTTAGCGCCATCATGCACTTCGACGCCGCCGGACGCATGCTCAACTCCTGGATGGTCCCCGGCGTCATCCGCTCCATCGAGCGCATGACGTACACCAACGTCAACAAAGTCCTCGAAGGCGATCCGGAGATGACCGCGCGCTACTCCCAACTCAACCATCATTTCCGCGCCATGAAGGGTCTCGCCTTGCTTCTCAACGCCCGCCGCACGGAAAACGGTTCCGTGGACTTCGATCTCCCCGAGCCCGTCATCTCCTTCGACGACCAGCAGCAGATGACCGGTGTCTCTCGCAGCGAGCGCAACATTGCCCACCGCATCATCGAGGAGTTCATGCTCGCCGCGAACCGCGCTGTCGCGCACCAGCTCAATTCCCGCGGCATCAAATCGCTTCATCGCGTTCACGAAAAACCCGATGCCCGCAAAGTCCTGGAATTCGAGGAGTTCGCCCGCGCCTTTGGCTATTCTCTTGGCGTTGAAGATCTTCACCAGCGCGAAGTCGCCGTCCGCCACGGTCGCGTTCCCGCTCCCGCGAAAGCTGGCCGCCCCGATTCTTACGGCAAGGGCCGCGAACGCCAGCAGCGCGTCGCTTTGCCGGCTTACGATCTCCGTATCACGCCGCAGCATTACCAGCGCCTCGTGCAAAAGCTCGCCGGCAAACCCGAAGAGCGCATCCTCTCCTATCTCATGTTGCGTTCGCTGAAGCAGGCGCGCTACTCCGCCGATTCACTCGGACATTTCGCTCTCGGCTTTGACGAATACACACACTTCACTTCGCCTATTCGCCGTTACCCCGACCTCATCGTTCATCGCCTCGTGAAATGGGCCATCGCGCATCCCGACGCCGCGCCGCCTTCCTTCATCAAGCCGGTCGTTGGCGCTGAAGCCACGCTTTACTCAGAGAACCACCTCGCGGAGATTGCCGCGGAGACTTCAGAGACGGAGCGCCGCGCCGCATCCGCCGAGCGCGAACTCATCAACTGGAAAACCGCGCAGTATATGGAACAGCGTCTCGGCGACGAGTTCGATGGCCTGATTATTTCCGTTCAGAAATACGGCTGCTTTGTCGAACTTTTTGAGCTCTTTATTGAAGGCCTTCTGCCCATCGGCGCACTCGAAGAAGCCGGCGGCGCCCGCTGCGTCTTTCGCGAGCACGATCATGCCATTGTTGCCATGGGGGAATCTGGAGGTGCGCGCCGCAGCCGTTCCAGCCGCCGCAAACCTGCGACTCCGCTCATCTGGAAGCTTGGCGACCGCATCCGCGTGCGCGCTGAGCGCATTGATCCCATGCGCCGTCGCGTCGAATTCGCCCTTGTCTCGTCTGCGTAGCGCAGGGCGAGGGGATTACACCGGTTTGGTGCTGGCGTTGACTAGGCTTACTTCGGGAAGCGAGTTGCTCGCCGGTTCGGACACCTGCGGTTTCAGACACAGTTCCACGGCTTCCGTCATGCTCTGCGATTCCTGCTGTTTCAGCGTCAACCAATTGCCAAACGTGGCCTTCTCTCGCGCAATTCCGTCCAGATTGCGCCGCAGCCGTTCTCCATAGCGGGCCTTCACGCGCTCCAGTTCGGCTTGAATCTGTACGTTTTCTTCCGCCTTCTGCGCCAGCAGCGCTTCAAACTGTTTCCGCTGCTGCGCTTCGTAGGCGTCGATGGCTTCCTGCCGCACTTTGGCGTCCTGCAACACTTCGTCTACCGAAATGCTCGCGGCGTCCAAAGCCATCAGCACCGACGCGCGTTTCATCTCCTTCGACGCTCCGCGGATGTGCTCGCTGTGCAGCATCTCGATCACCTTGTTGATGCTGTAGCCTTTCCGAGGATTCATGATTCCGGCCGCCCGATAAACATCTTCCATGGCCAGCAGCTCAATCTGCGAGTTCGCGGCACTCTCCTCCGCAGGCTTCACGACAGCCTGCTCCGCGCGAGGCATTGCCACGGGCGCGCGAATAATCGGTTCATTCTTGGCCATGCTGTTCCCATCGCCGTTTCCGTGGAGACTGTCCTCGTTTTCGTCCTTATGTCCCATCTCGAACCATTTGCGCCGCATATATATCCTTTCCTTGCCAACTTCCTTTTCCTGGGGAGGTTGTTGCTCTTGCGTTTCTGTACTTGGAAGAGTCTTGATCTCTTGGAGCTGCGAACTGTGGGGGATCTCTCTGATTTCTGTTTCGTTTCCGACTCGCCGGGGAGGAATCGCCGCCGAAGAGCTGGCGATCGGCAAGATTGGCACAGTATCCAGTTTCAACTTGGCCAGTTGAGATGAGTTCGCTCTTACTTCTTCGCGCGGCGCGGTAATCGTTGGCGCATTTGGAACAGTTCTCTCGGCGAATGCTTTCTGCTCTGCAGCTCGCTGAAGGCCTACAAGAAAGTCGCGGCCTTCGCTGCGGCAATATTTGGCGATGCCGATGAATTTGTCCCAGCGCCACTGAATTTTGAGTTTTGTTCCAACTTTGATTTGCGACCTGAGGCGAATGCACGCTCCGGAAACAGACCTGTTCTCCATGCGCGCACGCGCCGTCTGCAAAGTTCCACTCTGGTCTTCCCACGTTGCTTCCACCACGATCATTACTGGGATTCGTGGCTCGGGCGTCCCTTCGGGCATGGCATTCCTGTGGGCCGTGACTTGGATCAACGCAAAACCGATCCAGTCCAGAGGTGCTCAAGCTGGCGCACTCTCCCTGCAAGCCCCGGACAGGATGTGCACGACGAGGGCCAACGCCGTGAGGATCGTGCCTATCGCCTCTTCCCTTCTATAAGAGGTCGGACATTTATGTCTGCCCTAAACCGCGAAGGATCTAACAATGCGCCGCCAACAAAACGGGCGTCAGCCCCTGAAGACTCCGTTTCCCGTACATAAAAATGCGAAACCCCGAATGCCTTGTGAAACAGCATTCGGGGTTGCAGGGGTTTGGCTGTAACGTGGACACAACTCCTACTTCGGCATCACTTCGCGCGCCAACTTGCTCATCACCACTTCGCGTATCTCACTCCGTTTCTTCGCGGTCTCCAGCGCGGCATCTCGCGACCCGTAGTGCTTGACGACAATAGTCATGGCTTTGGCGTCCAGTTGGTCGAACGCCGCAAAGTTCGGAAATAGGATTCCCACGGCGATATCCCAGTCGTTCGGGCCATCAGTCGTCACGTTTGTCCAGACTTTGTAATCGTTGATGAAGCCTTCCTTCTTATACGCTTCATACAACGGCTTCAGGTTCTCGCGGAAATCCTTCCAGAACGCATCGCCCTGGCCGGGCTTGAGGTGGTAGTAGGTGACACGCCACACCGGCCCGACATCATAGTTTGGATTTTGCGCAAAGCTGGGAAGCGCGCTCAACAACATCACAACAAACAGACTTGCCCACAGAACTTTTCTCATGTGCTCTCCTGAATTTCATAAAGATGATTGTGTTTGGCCCAGGTCCAAACCCCGAAGGGCAGGCGCGAGTCTACATGCCGCATGGGCATCCGTCAAACGCAATCAGTTGCTCCCTTTCTGTGGAGGCACGAACGGTTGTGCGCAAATCTCCGTAGGCGCATGACTTCAGTCATGCGCTGCTGGCGGGGCTGATGGAGTTTTAAGTCATCAGTTGTAAGTTTTAAGTTTAGGAACATACGGGAGCAAGAAAGTGGCGGTACATAGTTCAGAGATGTCGGCGCGCCGACAATATTGTTAATCATATAGTTTGTTATGTAGTTAACATTGCAGCAGAAAACAAACGAGTTACAGGAAGGACGCATCTTGCGGGAGGGTACCCCCTCCCCCTGTTTTGCGTAAGTGCGGGAATAGTAGGACTTACGGGCGAACAGTCTGGAAGTGCGGGAATGATTGGGGTTAGCGAGAGCTTACGGTTCACGGTTCACAGTTGACAGTTTACGGTGAGGAGAAGAGATCTCCTGCCGGTTGGATCCTCCGGTATTGGAATGACGGGTGGGAAGTGATGAGGAATTCATCGAATTGGAGGAATTGGGTACCCCCCTACCCCCCTGTTTTTGCGTATGTAGGGGAAACAAAGGAGTTAGCGAAGAAGTGGCGAGTGGCGGGTGGCTAGTGGCGAGCAAGAGGAGAGCAGATGAGGGCGTGGGGCAGGTCATGTGTGTCCGCCGTTTTCTGGAGGGCGATCCGAAATGGCACAAGAGCAGCGTCCCCGCAGCATAACGAGTGGAGCTTAGCATATTGATTATCGTTTGTCTACTATTATTTAGTGGGTACTAGATTCGAAACTGGCACGAGGAGGAAGAAAGAGCAACCCAAGACCCGCCCTCGAACTACGAGGACGGGGCACCCAGCGTTCACTTCCCATTTATCGTCCGGGCCAATCAGCCCGACGCAGTCATCCAATCAGGTTTCCTTCCCATTGAATGCCCGGGCCACCCCCGTCAGAAGGCATGCCCTACAGAAGAATGAGGGAGATTAGGAGTGCTGCGGAGCGCGGGAGATGCGGAGGGAATTGCCGACGACGGCGAGGCTGGAGAGGAGCATGGCGACGGCGGCAAAGATGGGGCTGAGTACGCCCGTGATGGCGAGCGAAATGCCCACAGTGTTGAAGAAGAAAGCCCAGAAGAGATTCTGACGGACGATGCGCAGCGCCTTGCGGGCGAGGTCGAAGATTTCGGGGATTTTGCGCAGGTCGTTGTCCATCAGGACGACGGAAGAGGCGCGCATGGCGATGTCCGTGCCGGAGCCCATGGCAATGCCGAGATCGGCTTCGGCGAGGGCGGGGGCGTCGTTGATGCCGTCGCCAAGCATGGCCACAACGGCGCCGCCTTTTTTCCAATCGCGAACGACTTCGGCCTTTTGCTCCGGCATTACATCCGGGCGGAAACTTTCCACTCCGAGCTGGCGCGCGACGGCTTCCGTGGTGACACGGGAATCGCCGGAGATGAGATGTGGCTCAATGCCGCGATTCTTTAGCTCCGCAATCATGGCGAAGGCGTGACTGCGCGGGGTGTCACCGAAGGCGAGGCAGCCTTGCAAGCCGCCATCCCAGCCAAAAAAGGTGACGGTGCGGCCTTCGCATTCCCAACGCCGCGCAACGAGTTCGGAGCGCGCATCAATCGGAATGGCCATTTGTTCGGTAAGACGGCGGCCGCCGAGGAACATGCTCTTGCCGTCAACGATGCCAGTGATGCCAAGGCCTTTGTGAATTTCAACGCAAGCGGCTTCGCCAAGGGCGATATCGCGCTCGCGGGCAAAGGCGACGATGGCTTTGCCGAGAGGGTGCTCGGAATATTGCTCGAGGGAAGCGAGCAGGGCGAAGGTGTGTTCATAGGAGGGAGAGCTGAGGTCGAAAGGGAAATCCGCGGGCAAGGGATCTTGATCGGAATTGGCCGCGTTGGCTTGCATCCAGGCCGGGGAAGAGCAGGAGTCTGGAATGAGTTCGCAGCCGAGAAGCTGGAAATGGCCTTCCGTCATCGTGCCGGTTTTATCGAGCACGATATGATTCACGCGGCCAAGCGTTTCCAAAATGCGCGTGTCGCTGATGAGGATACCGCGGCGGGATGCAGCGCCGAGGGCAGCGGTGATGGCCAGCGGCGTGGCGAGGCCCAGCGCGCAGGGGCAGGCAATCACAAGCACGGTGATGCCGCGCATCAGGGCGTTGCCGAATGTGGTGAAACCGCCCAACCAGCAGACGACAAAGGTGAGCGCCGCAACAACTACAACGCAAGGCACGAAGAAGCGCGAGACGCGGTCCACGGCGCGTTCCAGCGGAGAGCGATTGCCAAGAGCGTTTTCGACCAGCGCGATGATGCGGGAAAGAGTGGACTGTGACGCACGATGCGTGGCCAGGACATGCAGCACGCCGTCGAGGTTGACGCTGCCGGCAATGACCGCGGCACCGGGATGCTTGGCAACAGGCGTGGCTTCGCCGGTAAGAAGCGACTCGTCGGCGTGGGAGTTGCCGGTTTCCACGGTGCCGTCGGCGGGAAAACGTTCGCCAGCTTTCACCACGAAGGATTGGCCGGGCTCGAGGGCATCCACGCTGACAAAATGTTCGCGGCCATCGGCGAGGAGACGAACTTTGTTGGGGGCCATGCGGTGAAGCAGGGTAATCCATTGCGAGGTGCGGGCCTTGGCGCCGCGTTCGATCAATTTTCCCGCCAGAAGGAAGGTGACGATGACGCTGGCGGTATCGAAATAGACGTGCGATGCGCCGCGGAAGGCCTGGACCACGCTAAAAAAATAGGCGGTGAGCACGCCGAGACTGAGCAGGGATTCCATGCGCAGGGTGCGATTGCGCAAGCCCAGCGCGGCCAAACGATGAATGGGATAGCCGCAGTAGAAGACCACGGGCGTGGCCAGCACCATGAGCACAAAAGGCATGTAATGGCGGACGCTGTCGGAGATCTGCTCGAAATAGCCGACATAGAGCGCAAGGCTGAAGGTCATGATATTGAGCCAGAAGAAGGCGGCGAGGCCGAAACGCAGGAGAAGGTCGCGATTTTCGGCGGCGTCGCGCTCCGCGCCGGGCGTAAAGGGAGAGGCTTTGTAACCGAGATTGTTGATGCGCAGAATGACGCGGTCTGGCGGGAGGAGTTGTGGATGATACTGAACTCTGACCAGATCCGTGGCGAAAGACGCTTCGGCGCGCGTGACACCCGGAAGCGAGTTCACAGCGTGCTCGATCAACCAGGCGCAGGAATTGCACCACATCCCACCGACTTGCAGAACCAGTTCACAGAGGTTGGCATCAGCGGGCGTCTGATGGAGTGGGACGTTTGTTGGCTCCGGCTGTTCGCCGCCGCCCCGCGAAATCAGGCCAAGTTGCAGGCCGTGCTTGAAGAGTTCCGTTTCGCGAAGGTCCTGGTCGCTGGCGACTACACCGCTTTCGGAGAGAATGACGTATACGTTCATGCAGCCGAGACAACAGAAGAAATGCTCGACGTTCTCGAGGGAGGCCGAGAGCGGATGCTTGCCGCAGGGAAGCCCGCAGAGATGGCAGCTCATCGAACTCATGCGCGCATCCAGTTCCCCTTTTCAAAGGAATCGTGGACCGGGGCGGTGGCGACCGGTTTGCCATGCTGATCGAGCAGAATGGGATTCGAGCGCTTGGTGATGATGTAACAGACGATCAGGATGGCGATGAACAGGACAAAGACGAAGCCAAGAAAATAGGCGAAGGGCGTGCTCTTCTTGCTTGCGACTTGCGATGACGCGGGCATGCTGCTCATAGAATGCTCCTGTAGCCCCACGGAGAGGGGCGCTTACTTTGGATTCTCCGTCGGGGTGATAAATGTTTCGTCAAACTCGGTCTTTTCGTTGCCCGCACGGGTGACAAGACGAAATTGATTCACGCCGGGGATGAGCGGCGCGCCGGGCGGCGCAACAATATCAAAATTCACCTGCTTGCTCTCTTCGGGAGCGACGACAACGGCATTCTCAAAAGAGGCGAAGTGCGTGCCGGGGAGGTCCTCCATGGCGAGGACCACGGTGGCCTGCGCGTGGGTGCGATTGGCGATTTGCAGGCGAAAGGTGTTGGAGGTGCTGCCGTCTTTTTCGCGACGGAAGAGGACGGAGCGGTCCGGGTAGATCTGGATGAGGACATTGCGGCGCACGGCGAAGGCCGTGAAAATGGCGGCGCCATAAATGAGGACGACCAGTGAGACGACGATGCGCTTGGCATTACGAAAGCCGAGGCGATAGAAAAAGCCCTTCGCCTTGTCAGTGTTGCCGAGAGTTTCACCCTTTTCGCCCCAGACATAGTGGATGAGGCCCTGCTTGCCAAGGCGGCCGAGCACATCCACGCAGGCATCGATACACTCGCCGCAGTGGATGCACTCGATCTGGTAGGGGGAAGTGCGAATATCGATGCCCATGTGGCAGACGCGGACACACTTTTTGCACTCGATGCACTCTTTGGGCTCGTCGCGGTACTGCACAATGAGGGTGTCGCCGTCGGCGAGCATGCCCTGAAGATAGCCGTACGGGCAGACGGTGGTGCAGAAGCGCTGGCGAAGGAACAGAAAATCGATGAGCGTGAGCAGCGTGGTGGTGGCGCCGGCAATACCACCGGCAGTTTTCACGTCGGCGGAGAGAAGCCGGTGGAGCAGATCGCGCGGTTCGACGAAATAGCAGATGAAAACAAAGGCGAGAACAATGGAAGCGAGAGTGACGACAAAATAAAAGAGTGCACGGGAGAGCAGATTGCGGTTGCGGGGCGACCAATCCACGTACTTCGTGACAAGACGCTTGATTTTGCTTTCGGTGGCGAGGGAGGCTTCGCTGAATATCATCTGCGGGCAAAGATAGCCGCAATAGACGCGGCCATAGAGCATGGACATGGCGATAATGACGAAGAGCAGAAACATTAAGGTGAAAAAGATGGTGGCGAATTCGCTGATCCAGAGTTCCTGGCCAAAGAAATAGAAGCGCTGATGAGGAATATCAAAGCGCATCAAGTTGGAAAGCGGCAGAGTGAAGAAGACCAGGACGCAGAAGAGATGAATGGCTTTACGAGAGCGATGATACAAGGTGGAATGCGGCGGGGGCACATTGGGGCGAGCGCAATCCGGCAAGGGCTTTGCGGAATTAATGATGCGCGGGTTGGGCGCGGCGTTTTTCTCAGTGGTGGACATGACACCCCTGGATGGCAGCGGAGACATGGAGAGGTAACGCGCTGCGCAACAGGACAAAGAGCCCTAGGGCCATCACGCTGACGGCGGCTATGCGGCTACCGAAACGGTTGAGGCGAAGCTTGAGGGCGGAAGAAAATACGCCCAAAACCAAGAGAGCGCCTGCCGTGCCCAGACCAAACGCAGACATGGAGAGAGCGCCGGCCCAAGGGGTTCCGGCCGCAACGGATTTCAGCAGGGCCATATAGACAAGGCCACAGGGAAGAAACCCGAGAGCGAGGCCGAGAAAAAAGCGATCGGCGGTTCGGCGCGAAGAGAGCAGGTTGCGCAAGGGGCGAAGCAGGCGCGAAGTCCAGTGAATGGAGGCGTTGCCGAGCCGAGTGGTGGCGCGAAACGAACCGAACATCAGAATACCGGCAACGATCATAAGCGCACCGCTGACAATCATTGCGGCGCTGGAGATGCCTGCCAGACGGCCAACCAGGTCAACGCTGCGGCCAAACAGTCCCGCGAGGGCGCCGAGGGCCGTGTAAGTGAGAATGCGGCCTGCATTATAGGCGAGGTGCGGCGGCAAAAGGGCGAAATGGGCGGCAGAGAAAGAAGAATTGAGAGGAATGGGAGTGAAGCCAGATGCGGCGGTATAAGAAATCACGATGGGCCCGCACATTTGAAGGCAGTGCAGGCTACTAACAAGACCGAGGGCGAACATCAACCATAAATCCATCGTTCCTCGAGTGTTTTGCAGCGCGGCGAATCAGTGGCTGGCCGGCTGCCCGTTGCCCGGATAGCGCAGCTTGGGATTCGGAGCGGGCACGGTGACGCATTCACGATAAAACTCAAACTTTTTCATGGCGATGGCATGAGTAGGACAGCGCGTGGCGCAGAGCGAGCAGCGAATGCACGTCTTCTCGTCCTTAAGCATCACGCCACCGATGGAGTCCAGTTCGCTGGAGTCGAGTGCGCGCAGTTCCTCGACATTCATATTCAGATTCTTGGCGAAATAGCTGGCCCAAGTTTCCTCAGAGCAGAGCGCGCTAAGCCCGACGAGGCGAATGAGATTTTCCGGGCAGACGTCCACGCAGCCGTTGCAGGCGATACACGTTGAAGTGTCGAAAACGGTGTTGACGTTGCAGCGCAGACAGCGGGCAGCCTGGCGGCGCGCCAATTCTTCCGGAAAAGATTCCTCGGTGACTTCAAGCGAGCCAGCACGCGCGGAGGGATCCAGAACCGGCGGATTGGTGCGCGGGAAGCGTTCCCAGCCCTCGGCCATGGTGTAGGCGGCGGGAAGCCACTGGCTGCGCACAACGACGTCGGTGCGCGTGCCGCGGAGAAAATCGTGCATGGAACGCGCAGCAATATGCGCGGATTCGATGGCGTCAATGAAGAGCCGCGGGCCATGCGCGATATCGCCGCAAGCAAAAACATCGGGCGCGGTCGTCTGATAGGTGGAGCGGTCGACTTTAATGAGGCCTCGCTCGCTTTCGACGCCATCCTCGAGCTTGAGGAAAGAGAGATCAGAGGATTGGCCGATGGCAAAGATCACGGTGTCGGCCGGAATGTCTTCCACGTCCGTTTCGTCGAAGGTGGGATTGAAGCGGCCGTTGGCGTCGAAGACATCGAGGCAGCGAACGGTGCGCAAGCCGGTGACGGTGCCGTTCGAACCGAGAATCACCTTGGGGCCGCGGGCGTTGTGAAGGTGAATGCCCTCTTCCTCGCCCTCGTAAACTTCGGTTTCGTCGGCGGGCATCTGCTCGCGCTTTTCGAGGCAGACGACGTGGACTTCCTTGTCGCTGCTCATGCGCAAAGCGGAACGCGCCACGTCGTAGGCAACTTGCTCGCCGCGCTCCATGTCGGACATGGCTTCCGAAGAGCTCATGGACTCGAAGGGGCGCACGGCGGAGCGGGCCACGTCGTAAGCTACATTGCCGCCGCCGATGACGAGGATGCGTTTGCCGAGCGGCATGGGCTTGCCTTCATTGAAGGCGCGGAGAAAATCCATGCCGTCGTAGACCATGGGGCGTTCGGCGCCGGGCAGCGAAAGCTTTCTACCCTTTGGCAGACCAATGCCGAGAAAGATGGACTTGTAGCCATCGCGCCGCAGGCTGCTGATGGAAAAATCGCGGCCAAGCCGCATATTGCACTTCAGATCGACGCCGAGGGACAGAACAGCGTCAATTTCGCGTTTCACGAGATCGCGAGGGAGACGGAAGACGGGAACGCCGACGGTCAACATGCCGCCGGGTTCCGCGTTGGCTTCAAAGACGGTGACTTTGTAGCCGATCTGTACGAGGTCATGCGCGACCGTAAGCCCGGAAACGCCCGCGCCGACAATGGCGATGCGTTCATAATCACCGCGATTGGGCGGAAGCATGCGCTGATCGCAAGCATCGCGATAATGGCTGGGGTCGCCAGCCTCTGGCCCGAAACGATCGGTGGCGAAGCGCTTGAGCGCGCGGATAGTGACGGGCGCATCGAGATCGCCACGACGGCAATTGACTTCGCAGGGAGCGCCGCAGATACGGCCGCAAATGGACGCGAACGGATTGGTTGCGCGGGCAATGCGGTAAGCATCGGCGTAGCGCCCTTCGGCGATGGCGGTCACGTAGCCGCAGGCGTTCGTGTGCACGGGACAGGCGTGCTGGCACTTGATCATCTTGATCCAGTAGTCAGCGCCTTCGATCGTTTCGAACAGTGGCCGCAGGTTCGTCATGGGAGCTTCAGTCGTCGTGAGTTTTCTTGAACGCAAAGACAACGGCAGTGATGGCAAAGACCAGGATCAGGGCCGCGACAATGTACATGAAGACGTTGGAGGAAGAAGAGTGCGTACTCTGGTTCATCTGGCGAACCAGATTCCCGCGGGTGGAGTGGTTCACATCGCCATTCATGAAAAACAGAAAATAGGCGAAGCAACCGCCCGCGATAAAGATGTACGCAAACTTCAGGAACGTGGGAATTTGCGTGTTTTTGCGTTCGGTAATCCAGCCGCCAGCAATTTCATTAAGCTCTTCCGGTTTCTTAGGATCTGGCATGATCATCACCTCGATTCAGTTCCAGGTTCCGAGTAGCCTGCCCATCTTCATCGTCGAGCACGGTGTACTTGATGTCTTCGCTGTGCTTTCCCCAGTAGCCATCGCGGAAAGAGCGGACGAAAAAGAAAATACCGCCCGCAAGGAAGAGGAAGAAGAGCAAGTACGATAAAAAGATGCTGGGATAAACGTAGTCGCCATGCATGCGCGTTTCTCCTTACTTCTCGTAGTCGTTATCGGGGCGCCAGTTCTTGGCGCGCCCGAGGGTCTGGATATAGGCCACCAGCGCGGTGAAGTCGTCGGGATTGTCCACGATCCAGGGGAACGGTGGCATCACGGAACCTTTCACGAGGTCGCGGGGATTGCGGAAGTGGGTGCGATGCCACTGCGTGTCGTACTTGCCGCCGACGCGGGAGAGATCGGGCCCGGTGCGTTTGGTGCCAAACATGTGTGGCGTGTCGTACACGAATTCGTCGGGGGTAGAGATGGGTGAAGGCACGCCCTTCCATCCGTAGCGGATGGTATCGGCGTAGATGGTGCGGGTCTGCTGCGTGTGGCAATACCAGCAGCCTTCCTTGACGTAGATGGCGCGGCCCTTGAGTTCGAGTTCGGTGTACGGACGAAGCTTGCCCGTGGGGCCTTTGCTCGGATCGTTATTCTCAAACGGCTTGGACCAGCTCTTATCCACCATCGGTGGAACCACGGTGGTGAGCAAGCCGCCAATGAAGAAGAAGATGAGTGCGGCAACTACGAAGCCAATGGCACTTTTGTCGGTTTTGCCTAGCATGTGTTCTCCTTCGTGCCGCTTATGCGGCGGCCTTTGCGATGCCGGTTTTGGGGCTGCCCAGCACGGTGGCCATCATGTTGTAAAGGAAAGTGGTGATTCCGCCGAACATAAGAACGCCGGAGAAGAAACGCACGGTCCAAACCGGCTTCAGGGCGACGACGGTGTCAATGAACGGGATTGAGGGATTGTTCCACTGCCAGCCCTGCCAGAAACCACCGAGCCAGAGGGTGACAAAGAAGCCCAGGCCGCCAATCATGAACAGCCAGAAGCACCAATTGGCCAGAGCTTCCGAATGAAGTTCCGTGTGGAACATGCGTGGGATGACGTAGTGAGCGCCGGCGATGGCAAAGAAGGAGAAGCATCCGAGCAGCGCCATGTGAGCATGGCCCGGGATCCAGTCGGTCTTGGAGACGATGGCGTTCACGGTGCGCAAGCTGTGCATGGGCCCCTGGAAGCAGGTGAGGAGGTAGAAGACGACGCCAGACATGGTGAACTTCAAGGGAATGTTGGCACCGAGAAGATGCCACTGGCCTTTCATGGTGGCAAAGAAGTTGTAGACCACGGTCCAGACAGGGATAAGAAGCATCAAGGAAAAGGTGATGGCGATGGTCTGGAGCCACTGGGAGATAGGCCCATGAAGCATGTGGTGCGCGCCTGTCCAGACATAGACGAAAGCGAGCGACCAGAAACCGACCATGGAGAGCTTGTGGCTGAAGAGCGGCGCGCCGGATGCTCGCGGGATGAAGTAGTAGGCAATCGCGAGTCCGATGGGAGTGAAGATCAGGCCGACGGCATTGTGGACGTACATCCAATTGAGGTTGGCCTGATTCGTTCCGGTCGTGAAGTAGACGGCGACATTGCCGGTGACATAGACAAAGGCGGTCCAGAGGATGCAGCCCATGATGTACCAGAGCGAGACATACATTTGTTCGTATTTTCGCTGGCCGATGGTGGCGAAAATATTGATTCCGAACATCACCCAAGCGACGACAACCAGCACAACCAGCGGCATGGGGAGTTCGGCGTATTCCCAGCCCTTGTTCATGCCCAGCGGCAGCATGACCACCGCACCGAGCACGATGATGTTCCAGAGGATGGCCGTGGCCACGCCGAGCTTTTCGTTCCAGAGCTTCACGCCACACAAGCGCGGAACGAGGTAATACGCGAGGCCCATGTCCGCAGGCAGCAACCAGCCAAAAAGCATGCCGTTCACGTGCAACGGGCGAAGCCTGCCGTACGTGAGGTACTGAACGCTGCCCAAGAGCTGCGGCCAGACAAATTTCGCGGCGATGGTGAGCGCAATGATTCCCACTACAAAGAAATAAGAGATGGAGCTGATCAGAAACCATTTAGCCGTGGTGTCGTGGTGAATGGACTCCGCGGGCCGCAATGCTTCGCTGACCTTTCCTCCGGTGCTACCTGGTTGCACAGCTTCTGCCATGATGCCTCCTCGATCACGGTTGCGTGAGCGATGCTGATTTGTCGGCCGGAGCGGACGGACGCGACGGGTGATTCAGACTGCGGATGAAGTTGATCAAATCTCCTGCGTCGTTCTGAGAGAGCCCGTAGTCAATCCAGGACGGCATGGCCGTGCCCTGAACTCCATAGAGGATGGAGTCGAAGAGGCGATGGTCGCTGACGTTCTGGACAAAAGCGTAGTTGCGGAGATTGCGTGGGCGTGGGCTGATGTCCAGCGAATTGGGCCCCTTGCCGTCGGCCTTGCGCCCGTGACAGCCGGTGCAGCGCTCCAGGAAAATTTTTTCGCCACGATCGGCGGATTCCTGGCTCATGGCCACGGGATTCTGCTCGGGAACTTTGCGTTCCTTGAGTTCCTTGCGCGGTTCCTTGACGAAAGTGACGAAAACGTAGTCCAGAACCTGCTGACGCTGTTGGTCGATGAGGGCATGCTCGAGCGGCGGCATGGAGGTTCCCGGCACGCCCTGTTTGAGAGCGGTCTGGAAGCGTTCGAGCGGCTTGCTGTTCATGAAGCCGACTTTGGTGAGGTCGCGCGGGGCGGGATCCAGGTAAAGGTAAGCGATGCCCTTGCCATCGCCTTTTTCGCCGTGGCAGCGCGCGCAGATGCCCTTGAATGTTTCTTCTCCGGTCTTAAAGGCCGGGGGCGCCTTGCGAGTCACAAGGTAGGAGGTGAGCGCGGCGAAGTCCGTTTCCGCGAAGCCGAAGGACGGCATGATGGAATCCGGAACGCGGGAGCGCGGATTCTTGAAGTGGGCCAGGAGCCAGTCGTCGTTGCGAATCAAGCCTTCGTAGGAGAGGTCCGGAGCAATGTGGCCATCCTTATCGCCGAGTTTGTGGCAGGCGGTGCAGGAGCGCTGAAGTATGAGGGTTTCGCCGAGGCTGGCGGTAGGAGCTTGCTGGGCGGAGTTGGCGGAGAGAGGCTTGGTTTCGTGAATTTTCGCCTCGTACTTCTCCATGGAAGTTTCGGCGAAGTTCATGCCACGGCGGCTCTTCAGGAAAACGACGATGGCCTTGATCTGATCGTCGGTAAGATCAAACTTCGGCATGAAAGACGTGGGGCTGAAGGAACGCGGATCGACAGTATGTTCCCAGAGGTAGTTGATCTTGAATTTATGGCCGGCTTCGGAAAGATCCGGGCCGAGAGTGCCGCTGGAAAGCCCTTCGATGCGGTGGCAACCGTAACACCCTTTTCCAAAGAAGAGCTGGCGGCCCTGGGAAACCAGTGGAGTGCCAGGGAACTTTTCATCGGTGTGGCACTGGGCGCAGTTGGCTTGCATATATTCCTTGCCGAGCAGCTTGGACTTGTACTCGCTGTGCCAGTCGGCCTGAGTGACATAGCCGAGCATGGGGTCCGGCCAGAAGGGATCTTCGCCATGCGCGTAGAAGGTCTCCAATCCGCGGCCCTGCCCGTCGTGGCAGACGGTGCAGCCGAAGTCCGAGAATTTGTGGCGGCGCTCCCAGCGGCCGTTGCGTTGGAAATCGCCGAGCGCGGCGGAGTACGGATGCGTCTGGAGAGGCTGGGCGTACTTTTCGAAGCGCGGATCATCCGCGGCAAGGTGGCAGGTGAGGCAGCGGTCCACGCGGGAATCACCGAACTGCGTGACGATTTTCTGTTCGATGCGGGGACGGCGGCCTTCGACGGCAGCGCGCTCCGCGGGGGTCCTGGCCAGGCTGCGAGCTTGTTCGAAGTAGGCCGCCTGATGCTTTTCCCAGTTGTTGAAGAATTGCTGGTAGAAGACAAATCCATGAACGACCAGGACGAGTAAAGCCACAATCGCCAGTGCAACACGGGTATTCACGAGGGTCTCCTCACCATGGCGAAACAAATTCCCAATTGGGCCCGCGGAAGAAAGTGCCAATGATCATGAGAACAATGTTCAAGACAACGAAGGTCATGAACAGGGAATTGGCCAGCAGGCGTTCGCGGGCGAACCATTTGCCAACGCCGCCGGGCTTGCGATCGAGGAAGGGCACCAGCAAAAGGAGCAGCACTTCGATCGTCGGAATGCCGACGCCGCCCCAGAACGCGGAGTAACTGACCATCTCCTGCAAGCCAAGGAAGTACCACGGGGCTTTGGCGGGGTTCGGCGGATGCATGATGTTAACGGGCTGTTCCAGCGGAGCATTGAAATAGAGGGAAACGATGAGCACGCCGGCGACGGTGATCAGAAAGACGAGCAACTCCAGGCTGACGAGGTTGGGCCAACTGAAGACAGTGCGGTCCGGGACGTTTCCGATTTTCGTGAACGGGCCGCGCACAATGCCTTGAATGCCATAGAGCTTCTTTTCGAGTTGCGCTTTCACGCCCAGTTTCACGGCAGGGGTGGGAACGGCAACCACAGCAGATGCTGCCGCAGCGGCCATCGCAACGGGCTCCGGCGTGGCGGCCGGGAACACTTCGTCTTCTTCCGGCGGACGCGATAGGCCGCCATCCTTGCGCACGCGCCAGAAATGCACGGCCACAAGCAGGGTAACCAGGATGGGGAGGACGGCGACGTGCAGCACATAGAAGCGCAACAGTGCTTCCTGGCCAACACTCGAGTCGCCGAGCAGAAGGAACTTCACGTCGTTGCCAACGAACGGCGCGTAGCTGGCGATGGACGTTCCCACGGTGATGGCCCAAAAAGCGAGTTGATCCCAGGGCAAGAGATAGCCGGTGAAGCTGGAGAACATGGTCAGCAGAAACAAGCCCACGCCGATGACCCAATTGAACTCACGCGGCCGTTTGTAGGCGCCGGTAAGGAAGACGCGACACATGTGCAGGAAGACGACGGCAACCATGCCGTGAGCCGCCCAGCGATGCATGTTGCGGAGGAAAATGCCAAAGGCGACGGTGCCGCGGAGGTCGAGCATGCGGTCATAGGCCTGCGTGGTGGAGGGCACGTAATAGAACATCAGGAGGACGCCAGTGACCGAGAGAATCAGGAACAAGAAGAGCGAGATCAGCCCCAGCCCCCAGGTGTAGGTCAACTTCAGGCTGTGACGATGGACTTTGACGGGCTGGATATGCAGGAAGAAATTGGTGAAGCTGGTGGCGGAGCGGCCGAGGTCCGACTCCGGCAGAGGATTGCGGAAGATGGAGTGCCAGATGTTGGCGGGAAGCTCGATTAAGAAGCTGAGTGGACTTGCTTTAGTTTGGTTGCTCATACGCTGAAATAAGTCCCCGGCGTAATTTCGACATCCTTGTCTACTTCGAGTTCCCCGTTGGGAGCGAGGCTGACCTGGTACCAGGCGAGGTGCTTCGGCGCGGGTCCGCCGGTCACATTGCCGTCCTGGTCGTAGTGCGAGCCATGGCAGGGGCAGGCAAAGCCGGTTTCGGAAGTGGCCACAATGCAGCCAAGATGCGTGCAGGTGGTGGAGATGGCGGCCATACGATCGCCATCGCGCACGACGCAGATGCGGCGGGTATCGAGGGTCATGCGCGAACCAGAGGGATAGTCTTCCGGCTTGCCGATGGAAAAGCGGTTGGGCTGGCCGTAGGTGGCGCGGGGCTTGATGAAAATGAAATTGGAGAAGGCCGTGACCAGCACCGAACCGAATACGCCCATGCCAGTCAGCCAGCCCAGCAACTTCCTTCTAGTGATTGCTTCTCCGCTCTCCTGCTCGACCGGAGTTCTTGGCTCCTTCGCCATCGGTCCCCTCCTTCTTGGGTGCATCCACGGGTTCTTCCAGATCCGACCAGAACACCTGGTATTTGGCGTCTTCGAAGTTTTGAAAGTGATTCCCTTTCACGGCAAAAACAAAAATCAAGGCGGTGCCAATGCCCATCGCCAAACTTGCCAGGATCGCGATCCAGGTAAAATCCATCGAGATCACACTTTGGGGGCTTGCCGAATCAAAGAACGGCTTCAGCCCAAACGAACTACGTCATCTTCATTGCCCGGGGACTCCGCTTGTCTGGCGAGGCCAGCCAGGGTGTCCTTGGCCATTTCGGCCACGGAAACGTTGCCCAAAACTCCGATCAAGGCCGCTTGCGCCTTTTGCCAGACAGGGTGGACACCGCACCAGGGCTTGCGGTTGCAGGAGAGTCCGCTGATCAAACACTGGTTGAGCAAAGTTGGACCTTCCATGACCTCAATCACCTGCAGGAGGGTGGTTTTTTCGCCGTGCGGTCGCAGACAGAATCCCCCTCCGGTGCCTCGGTGAGAGGTGACGAGTCCACCATGAACCAAACGTTGCAACACCTTTGACAGAAAACTGACACTGACCCCTGTGGCGCTTCCCAGAGCAGTTAATTGCGCCTTCTCCCCTTGGGGAAGGGCGGCAAGTTGAACCATGACCCGGACAGCGTAATCAGTTGCGCGAGTGATCTGCATTCCAAAATGGACCACACTGGTCCAATTACCGCGCCTCAGTGGACTACGAATGAAAAAGGGCCGCAGTGACTCCTGCTACCGTTGAATGTGATTGAAGTCACCTCATGCCGAATTGGTGCACAGGTACTGCAGCAGATGGCCGCTCCTATCTACATTCTTTGAGAGAAACAGTTTGTTGCCAGTGCTTACCGCGTAAAAGCGGCGGCAAGCCGCCGCACTCCAAATTGCTTGGCAGCATAAACTCGGCTACACCCTTCCCGGGGCAGAAAGCCGCTTGGATTGGAAGAGAGAATCTACAAGAGCGAGAAGAATGGGACTGGCGGTTGAGGGCTAATCGCTGCCGGTTGTGACGGGTTGGACGGGATGAGGAGCGGGCTCACGGATGAGCAGAGGGAAGCGCGGGAAGGAGAAGCTGCCCGCAACGTCGTCGATTATGTTCACTTGACAGAGGTAGAGGCCGGGCTTCAAGAATTGCAGCGGTAAATCCATCTGGAATATGACAGCTTTGCGGTCGGGCGCGGTGACCTCATTGGCCACGACGGGCTTGGATTCATAGACCTTCGCAGAGCCCTGGATGAATTCGATGCTGGTGAGGACGCGGACGGAGTCACGCGAGGGCTTTGCGGCAGGGGGCGGCTTGGGCGCAGCCTGCTGGCCGGGAGCGGCGGGAGCCTGCGCGGTCTGCTCGATGTTCTTGCCCTTCGCTGGCTCATAGACTTCGTACTGCATGTAGAGATGCTGCTCGGGGGTAAAAACATGAGTGATATTGGGGACGAGTTCCATTTGGTCGCGTACGAGCGGATTGCTGGCAGCGTTTTTGCCGGTGGCGGGAACGCGCAGGCTGCTCAACACCACGGAACTCATTTTTAGCGGGGATTTGCGCAGATCCGGGATGCGCACGTCGGTCTCAAACGAGCCCATGCGTCCGGTCTGATTTTCGCGGACCACGAATTTGAGGTGGTAGCTGCCGGGAGCAAGGAGGAAGCCGGTGTTGTACTGAACGTTTTTGCGGCGAACCTCACGAGTGCTATCGACGGCAAGTTTCACGGTATCGCGCAGACGGCCAACCGGGAATTTACCGCTTTCGAGAGCTTCCCCAATTATGTCAATGGTGGCGTTGTCTTTATCCTTTTCGGTAACAAAGGGAATCTGGGAGCCGGGGATGACCAGGGAAACGGCGAGATAATAGTGAGAATCGTCTTTGCGGAAATAGGAGGCGCCAGCATAGAGAGGCACGTCCACGCGGGGCAACTGGGCTGCCATCTCGTCTTCGAGTTGCTCTTCGCGGTCGGCGCGGTTCAGGTGCTCGAAGTCTCGCCCGGCATAGTAGCCGGAACGAAAATCGAGCTTCAGGTCCGGACGGTTCACCGTGACCTTAAGATGCCGGAAGCGCCCATCTTTCGCGGGATTGTTGCTGGTGAAACCCAGAACGTAATAAACAGAACTGTCTTTCTGAACCTGGGAGAAGACGCCGCTGAAATCGTTGGAATCGAAGAAGGCTTTGCCGCCCGTGTCGGCGGAGAGCGTGGCGAGAGTGTCTTGTGAAGAGGCATTGCCGTTCAGATCGTTGAGAGTGGACGCGCCTGTGTAAGCGGATTGGCCGTGCAGGCTGGCGTTTTGCGCTTCGCCGCCGGGAGGAAAGGCTTGCAGGCCGCGCACGTCGAGGGAATAGATGGAGGCGTTGGCCTTAACGGCGGCGGCGGTTGCGGCGCGCAACGCGGACTGGTTGTCCACGCCGGATTGCGTGATGCCATTGCTGAAATAGATGACGCTCTTCTTCTGGGGGAGCTTGCCGAGCGCCTGCATCAGGGACTGAATGGCGAGGAGCTTGCGGTCGGCATTGAAAGTGTTGAGATCGGTGTCGTCTTCGGTGAAAGAGCCGCCGGTTTCCGCGGCGCCTTCGGAGCTACCCGTGGCGCCATTGTCGAAGCCTTGACCTTGGCCGGAATTGTAACTGGCCAGGACGGCGGCGAGTTTTGCCTGGTCATCGGTGAAATCGCAGTCCACATGCATGTTGGTGGCAAGCGAGACGATAGCGATGAGATCAGCGGGCTGCATCTTCTCGTGAACGAATTTCCTTGCTGCGCCCACGGAGCGGTCAATCTCCTCGGGCTGCATGGCGGAAAAATCGAAAAAGAGGAGAATCAGGCGGCGATCGCGGGCATCGAGCGTGGGCGGAGCTTTCTTGGTCGAGTGCAAGAGGGTTCCCGGCGTGTCCGGGGCCGCGCCAGAGATCGTCGTCCCGGCGGTAACGGGCAATTGATCAACATCCTCAAAATCAAAGCTGGAGATATCCTGTTTTTTGCCGTCTTCAGAGAGGGTAAAGTCCCCTTTTTTCAGATCCTTGACTACGTTCCCCTTCTTATCGCGGGCCACGACATTCACGAGCACGAGCTCGGTGGTGATGCGAATCAGGCCCTGACTGGTGGTGGGACGGCCGGAATCCTGGGCGACAAGCAGCGCGCCCGGGGAGAGCAGCGCCGCGGCAGCCAGCATCGAGAGTAATGTTCTTGTGCGTCGCATGGGTGTCATGTCTCAGAAGCGAAAACGGGCCTGCATCGTGACACGGCGCATGCCCCCCGCGGCAGTGACTTCACCGAATGTCAGGGAGTTCACGGCGGTGCTGATGGAAGTGTAATTCACGTGATTGAAGACATTGCTGGCCGTCAGGCGCAAATCGAGAGCGCGAGACTCCTTGATGGGGATGGTGCGATTGATGGACATGTCCAGGGTTACCATGCCCGGACCCTCGATGGAATTTCGCGTGGCATCGCCATAAGGTGAATTAGTCGGGTTGCTGCAGTTGGTCCCCGGCGTGCAAAACGCGGCAGTATTAAACCATTCGCGAGCCGTTGGATTGGAAAGCGAAATCGATTGCCCCGGGACAAGGTTGGCGCGCAACGAGCCGCTGACGCCGCGTGCGATGTCCAATGCGCCCCCTAGCACGCTTGGAGTGAAATAGAGACCGGAAGCGACGGTGAAGTTACCGCTCCACTGCCAGTTGGAAAGTACGTGAGACCAGACACCTTTCTGGGCGAAGGCGCGGTTCTCACCGAAGGGAAGGTCGTACATCCAGTTGCCGGTGAACTTGTGCGTCTGGTTGAAACTGGAAAGCCCGCGGTCGGCCGAGATATCGAAGGGATTCTGAGCGACAACGACGCCACCGCCACCGATGGAAGAGGCGTCGTCAATGGATTTGGAGAACACATACTGCGCGCCGATCCCCAGGCCGTTGGACATGCGCTTGCGAGCACGAACGGAAGCGGCATGGAGAACGGAGTTTCCCTCGGAGGACTCGTAAATGAAAGGCTGATTGCCGGTGAGGACGAGGGCGCGCTCGGTGTCCAACCGCGTGCCCTTGGAGCCGTTGTAGCCAACGTTGAGGACCACATTGCCGCGCAATTCGCGTTGGAGATCCAGATTCCAGATCTGCACATAGCCAAGAGCGTAATTTGGATCGACGGCGAAGTTATTGGATACGGTGCCCTGGGTGATGGCGGGAAATCCATTCACGAGAGTGAGCGGAGTAGGACCGATGAGGCCGGCGAGATTCGTGGCGTTTGTGGCGGCGTTGGCAAAGGGAGGTTGAAACGCGAAGTTTTGAATCATGGAGCTGTACTGGGCGAGGTTGTAGTTGATGCCATATCCCGCGCGGACAACGGTTTTCTGGAGGGGCCTCCAGGCAAGGCCGAGGCGAGGAGCGAAATTGTTGTGATCGGGATGAAGGAGAGATGGATTGGAGGAGACGGCAATGGTTGCGGAGCCTGGCGGCAACACGGCGCCGGCCGGGACAACGGGAACAGCGGTGGAAAATCCCGGGCCAACTTGCAAATTGGCGATGCGATCCTGGGCCTCGGTGTAGGGGCCGTTGTACTCGTAGCGCACACCGAGATTCAGGGAGAGCTTGGGAAGGATGCGCCAGTCGTCCTGGGCGAAGAAGTCAAAAGAGTTGGCGCGAAAATTGTAGGAATTGGCGCCGAACTGCAACGAAGTTTGCTGAGGAAAGCCGAGCAAGAAGTCCGCGAAATCGTAGCCGGTGTCCGCGAGAGGCTGTGGATTGCCGGCGGCGTACTGAGAGGTGGCAAAGCCGGTAAAGACAAAACTGCCCTCGGCGTTGCGGGAGGAACGGAAGCTCTGAAGAATGCGGCGGTAGTCTCCGCCAAAGCGCCAATTGTGCTTTCCATGATTCCAGGAGATGGTGTCGGAGGTGCTGTAGGTCTGATCGAGTTCGCGGCGGGGCGTGGGATTGCTAAGGCCGCCAAACGAAGTGAAGCTGATACCGGGCAAGCCCCAGTCGAATGGATCAGTGGAAATTCCGCTGATTCCCGCGCCGCCGGGACCCGCGACGTCGAGGATACTGGAATAGAGATTGGTGGCGGAAACGTGATTGTGGTTGTAGTTTACGCGGACAATATTCGTGAAGCGGTTTTTGCCGTAGGTCCAGCCGGCGCTGGCGTTCAAGCCTTGTGTTCCCGTGCCGCCTGCAAGCGATGGGAATTGATTCACGGTGTTTGTCGAGCTGCGCGCCCAGTTGAGTCCAAAATTAATGTTGTTTTGTTGGCGCCGTCCACCACCCCTGCCCCCGCCTCCTGGAAAGCCGAAGCCCGGGCCGCTGCTGGAGCCGAAATTGTGGACCAGGCGCAGGGTCACGGCGTCGGAATCACTTTGGGCGGAAGTGAGGTACTGAAAGTTCTGACCGGACGCGGTGGCAGGCATATTTGGAAGCGGGATGTACTGCAGGAAAACCTTGGAGGCTGGACTGATCAGGGATGGATTCAGCACGTTGGAAGCGCCGTTGTATTGATACGGCTGCCCGGTGACAGGATTGAATAGCTGAACCGGAGTGCCGTCGTTGTAGGTGGCGCTGGAAAAATTGCCGCTGCGTTCGTCGAGTGTGGGCACTCTGGAAAATGAGACGTAGGGGGAGTCGCCGCGCGAGCCGTTCCAGCCGGCGAAGAAAAACCATTTGTTGCCGGCGTCGAAGAGCTTGGGAATTTTCAAAGGGCCGCCGACATTCGCGCCAAAGCGCGCCTGGTTGTATTGGGGCTTCGTGGCGGGATTGCCTGTGAGCGAGTAAGGAATGGCGTCGAGCGATGCGTTGTCGTCCGAGAAATAAAGCAGGCCGTGGGGCTGGTTAATGTTGAAGCCGCGCCCGCCCATCCTGCCAATCGCGATGGCCCCGCCACCCGGGCCTCCACCCGGACCGCCGAAGCCGGGTCCGCCACCAAAGGGGCCACCGCCACTTTGCACGCGGTCGCGAAATTCCTGCATGCGCTGTTGCAATTCATCCTCGTTGCCGCCGCCAAAATCCTGAGTGCGTCCTTGCGCGCCACTGATGCTGACGGATTCCGTGGGAACATCCACGCCCGCGCCATTCAGCGGGAGGCTTGAAAAATCATTGTTGTTTTGCGCCGCGCCCGATGCGCCCGCTGCGCCGAAGCCGGAATTGCCGCCGGCCAAGGAAGCGAGTGTGCTGTCCACGGCCAGGCTCTGAAAGCCGCGGACAGCAGCAGCGATGCCCGCGGCAGAGTTGTTGGATTGCTGTTGCTGGCGAGAAGCAAGCAACAATTCGGCATCCACTTTTGCCGCGGGATTCTGCGGATTCAGCACGAGTTCCTGAGTGAAAAGGGCAAAACCCATGAATTCGATGCGCAGAACGTAACGGCCCCGAACGATGCCGGAAAAAGAGAACTTGCCCTCGGCGTTGGTCACGGCGGCATATTTTTTGCCGGTGAGCGTGTTGGCAGCGGAGACTGTCGCGCCCGGCAGGGGAGTCTTGCCCGTGCGCGCGGTTCCGGTGATTTCATAAGTGGGGGAAGTGGCGCTGGGCGGAGCGGGGCCAGCTGGTGGCGCGGACGGTGCAGCCTCTTGCGCCTGCAAAGGCAGGGCAAAGAAAAACGCGACCAGGACAAATACAGGTATACCGCGAAGAATTGACTTCAAACTGCACTCCCTCATCGAACTACTGTTTCGGCGGATTGTTCGCGGGAGCGTTTGCAGGCACACTTCCGGAAGCCCCCCGACCGTTCACCATCTGCTGCAAGCGTTCCCACTGTTCAGGAGAAAGGACCATTACATTTTTGGGGACGAAGACATTATTTTGCGAGGCACCGCGGATCACCACGTGGTCGCCGGGATGAATATCGGCCATGGTGATGCTGTCGCGTCCCTTGCGAAGAGAAGTATCTTCGTTGAGTTCGAGAGTCTGCGTGACATTGTCCGCGCGCAAGACGGTCATGCGCGGTGCGTCAATGGACTTCACTTCGCCGGCGACAAAGTCTTTACCCATTTCCCCGAATCCGCCGCCTTCGGGGCCATTACCAGAGCGCGCGCCAATCACTTGAGCGGTGTACGTGTGGTCGGCGTTCTCGTCGCCACGCACAAAGACAAGATCCCCTACTTTGAAGTCGGCAATCTTCGCGGGCTGGCGATCCTTGCGGAATTCGGTTGCATCCGTAAGCTTTACGGTCACTGAAGTTCCGTCAGGCCGGGTCATCTCCATCGAATCGCTGGTAATGGCGGTGATCTTTCCCGCGGCGCCGTGACCCTCCATGGGTCCGCCCCTTCCTTGGCCGCGGCCACCGCCGGGGGGTACACCTTGTTCTTGACCCTGAGAAGTCGCATCCGGGGCCTGAGCCCAAATCGAAGTTGCGATGATCAAAAACAGGAGACTCGACATGCAGAAGTGCTTTCTGTACATAAGGCTTCTTTCCTTGGTAGAACTGCTCATTAATAAAGACGCAGGGCCGGGCACGATAGTTACCTAATCCAGCCGAGCCGGGGCCGGGGGAATGGACCCTGCCCTTACCATTGTAATTCCAGAGAGACAGGGAGAAAGTTCCCAGCAAAACTCGGCTGACGGCTCTAGCAAGATACCATCGTTCAAGCAGGGCAAAGGCCTGGGCATGCGCGGCGGTCAAGAGATAGGAGCAACAAGCTTCTGGGAAACATCCGCACTCATTGTGGAATAGCGCCACGGTCCGTTGTTGGCGTCGGTTTGATGGCAACCCAGCGGCGGCTCACGGTGGGGTCGGACTCGGCATTGGAAGGAGTCGCTGTCGCTGTAAGAGTATATTTGCCTGTCGCGGATGGTGTGCGCACGGTGACGTTGTAGGAGTCCGCTCCAAGCGCTTCAAGATGGAAAGGAACCTGAATACTGCTGGCAGATTTGCCATGGTCATCCAAGAACTGGAGCCGCAATAGCCCAGTCCGCGGTTGGGCAAGATCATTCACCATCATAACCGTGAGAGTTTCGGCCTCATTGGGCGCCAGCTCTTCATGCCAGAAATTGATGTACACGCCCAGGGGTTTGAAGGCCTGGGTCATGTAATCCGCGAAGTGCGGCTCCAGGGTGAGCGTCTTTACATCGGTGAAGTGGTCGGAGGTAAAGGCATTTGGCGCGCTGGTTGTGAGATAGACAAAGTGAAGAACGCCAGCGTAACGCCGATGGGCGCGCCAGTATTCCGTTTCGCCCGCAAGCAGGTAGGCCTGCATCGCAAAGCGTTGTTCGGCTGTGCTGTCTTTTCCGACGAGCAGGGGATAGAGCTTTTCTGTGAGGAGCGTTGGAGAGCCATCGCGATTCAGCCAGAGCCATCCGTATTCGTTGAGGATCAGGGCGTGGGCCGTCTTGGTGGTAAAGGAATCTTTGGCCATTCCCTGCATGGCTTCCAGGTCGCTCATGCGAAACCGCCATTTTCCAGAAGTCGCCGTTTCATAGAAAAGATAGGCATGATCCTCGACAGGATCGTTGCTGCCCGCCGGCGGATTGTAGCTGTTCTCCCAGGGGCGGTGAGACAAATCGAGGTCGCGCACCGCGGGAATGATCTGTTCGCCAAACTCTGGCGCCCAGGATTCGTTATTGGCATCCCAGATCGCCACGCTGGGGTGATTCCAATTGTCACGCATCCATTCTTTGAACTCGGCCGTCAGCTCATCGGCGTTCAGTTTTTCGCGATATATGCCTGCCCAGTCCGGGTGGCCGATCCACACCATATATTCGTTCTGAATCAGCAAGCCCATTTCGTCTGCAATCTCGAGCCAGCGATCCGGCACGGGACCGATACAAAAGCGGAAGCTATTCCAGTGCATCTGCTTGGGAATCTCAACTAACAGTTTGTGCAACCAGGCTTCGTCCCATGGCAGCGTTCCGGAATCGGGATCCTCAAAGAATCGGTGCAGGGTGATGTTCGAGCCGCGCAGGAAATAGGGTTTGCCATTCAGATAGGCGCGCTGCGTCACGGTATCGAAATGAAAGTCCCGCATGCCAAATCGAGTTAATGCGGAGTCGCCAGAGGTGCGGGTCTCAAGACGGTAGAGGAATGGATCTTCCGGTGTCCAAAGATGCTGGCCAGGGATGGTGACGGTCTGCTGGAACAGCCTGGTTTCGCCGGGAGCCAGCGTGACCGTAATCGCTGGCGAAAATCCTACTGCGCGCCCCGTCTTCCACTCACTCACATTCTGCTGGAGAACCGTACTTTCGGGCTCCGCGCTGAAGTTGCGCAACTCTGTCTGCACCAGGACTTCAGAAGATGCGATTCTTGGCGCGGCTTGCACATTGGTAATGCCGGCGCCGTCAAATGCCATCAGGGAGACCTCGTCATAGATTCCCGGCGTCCACCGGTTCTTCTCGAAGTCGGTTCCTGAAGAGACGTTCCCCGGCAATACTCCGGGGTGGGCTCCAACGCGAATCGTCAGCTCGTTTTCACCGCTCCAGCGAATGGCCTTGCTGGCATCAAAGTAGGCCGCCGTAAAACAGGGGAGGTGCTCTCCCAACTTTTGCCCATTCAGATATACGGCGATTCCAAATTGCGCTTTGCTGATTTTCAGCAATGCCACGGAATGGCTCGCAGGCGCGTGGAAGGTGCGGTAATACCAGAAGTAGTTACGTTGCTGGTGAGAAATGCCTGAGGCATTTCCCAGTTTCTCGTAGTCGGATTTGCTGTAGCGGCCTTGCTCCATCAGGTTGGAAAGGAGTTCGCGGCTTTGGAATTCGTCCACATCCTTGAACGCCGGGGTTGCGGAGTGCGCCAGGCCGGGAACCGGTACGTGGTGCGTGTAAGCAGAGGGTTGCACATCGGGCGAGACGCTGTCTGCAATTTCCCACAACCCGTTGAGCGGTAGCGTTACACGCTGAGCGTGGGCCGCACATGGCAACGCCATGGCTACGACAATCAATGCGCGCATGAAAAGTCGCGCCGGGAGTGTCTGAGTGGAAGTACGTGTTGAACGAAGGAACATTGAGGTCCCTTTCTGATCCCGCAAGGGCGCGCGATCAACTACGGTTAAAAGTTCTTCCATAGCTCTGCGAAGCGGCCCGGATCGCTGACCCAGCTTAGTGGGCAGGAAAGGGAATCGCAACAAAACATGCTCGTACTAGCAATAAACGAGCCGACGAATGCTCCTTTATGAGACGGCCACTGTCTGCCGCACGTCGCTGCTTTTCTGGAAGGACTGAATCTCCTTGAACGCTTGCGGCGATTCCTCTGCAGGACTGCCCACGAACCCCGCCGATCACCAAGCCTCTTCCCGCTCGCTCTAGCGCATTGTTGCGACTGCCGGAACACGCAGCCTTTGCCATGGCAATCTGCCAATTGCCCGATAAATTCCGCTCTTTGAGGACGCGCGGCCCTCTGCCATAATGCGAGTTCCCAGCAATAGTTGAGCGCCGCATTTCCGCCTGCCCGAGTGCATTAAGGAGGACAATCTTATGGATCGTCGCGAGTTTCTTGGCGCTGCCGCAGCCCTGACGGCCACGGCAGCGTACGGTTGGACGGCACCGCTGCCCCGCCGCCCTTATAAGAATGGGATTGAGCTCTCCATCCTCGCCCTCGGGGGTATCGTGGTTTGTGGTCTTTCCCAGGAGGAGGCCTCGCGCCGCGTCGCCGAAGCGTACGACCGGGGCGTGAACTATTTCGACTGTGCCCCGTCGTACTTCAACGGTGAAGCGGAAACCAAACTCGGTGAAGCGTTGCGGCCGTATCGCAGCAAGGTATTCCTCGCCGAAAAAACAACGCGTCGCGACGCGAAGGGTGCGCGCGAGGAATTGGAGCGCACCCTGCAGCGTTTCCACACTGATCATGTGGATCTCTACCAGTTTCACGCCGTCAGCTCGATGGATGATGTGGATAAGATTCTGGCGCCGGCCGGAGCCGCGGAGACATTTTATGCGGCCAGGAAAGAAGGCCATGCCTTGCATCTCGGCTTCTCCGCGCACAATGCGCCGGCCGCTTTGCGCCTGATGGATGCGCTCGAATTAGACAGCGTAATGTTTCCGGTGAACGTTAATGCCTGGGAAAACGGGGGTTTCGGCCCGCAGATTCTGAGCAAAGCAAAATCGAAAGGCATGGCCCGAATGGCTTTGAAGGCTCTGGCGTTCGGCTTGTGGCCCAGGGACATGAAAGAGAGCGATCGCAAATATCCCAAGTGCTGGTATCAACCGATTAACGATCGGGAAATGGCGCGTCTGGCGCTGCGATTCACTCTGAACCAGGAGGTCACCGCAGCCGTGCCGCCGGGTGACGAGCGCCTCTTTGACCTGGCGATGGAACTTGCCTCGGCCCCGCTGCCCCCGTTGAGCGCGGCCGAACTCGCGGGAATCAAGACCCAGATCGCTGCTCTTGCGCCGGTCTTCCGGGCATAAAGCGCTTCGGGCATTGGCCAGTGGATGCGCTGGAGCACAGAAAAGGCTGAAAGACTCGCAAACCCGCAGCGCAAGTGGCCAGTGATTATGCGCCTTATTCCTTTACGCACGCAGGGGCACCCGGTGCAAGCTGCCTGGTGAGCCGTATCGAGCCGGGACGACCAAAATACGGGATAATGCGTCTAAGTAAGACGGAGCTTCGCGGCGTTTGGACTGTCTTGTCAGATTGTCGCAAGTCTTTTCTTCCCTGTGATTTGGACCTACAATAATGAGGATTAAGGTGGTACTTAATTCGATGGAGACCTGCACTGAGTTCGTTGGCCTGCGGTAGCGGCGCCACCCTGGGAGGGTTTTAATCCTCCGGCGAAACATTTGCCCCCGTTAAGCCGTATTCATTGTAGGCACAAACCTAAAACTCCTTGCTCCGAGTTTTCCCCGCACGGGTGGTCCGTAGCGGATGATCGAAAGGAATGGTATGAAGACGTGGCAGAAAGTCGGCATCGGAGTCGGTGTGGCGGTTGTTCTGGGCGGAATCGTATGGTTCAGCATTAATCAGGCCAACAAAGGGGTGGTGACCGTACAAACCTCTAAGGTGGCAAAGCAGGAAGATCTCGTATCCGTCGTGACGGCTTCCGGCGAAATCAAGCCGACGACTTACACCAACATCACCGCCCAGGGATTCGGACGTATCACGGAAATCCTGGTGAAAGAAGGGGACCACATAAAGAAGGGTGACAGGTTGCTACTGCAGGACAACGTGCAGGCTAATGCCGACGTTCAGGCGCAAGCCGCCTCAATCAATTCGAGTCAATCGGGTGTGCAGGCTGCAGAAGCGAGTTTTAAAGCGACACAATCGGATTTGACGATGCAACAAGCCAATCTGGAAAAGGCGCAATTGGACTTCGAGCGCGGGAAGGGATTGTACAAGGATGGCCTGATCCCAAAGCAGGATTTCGATCAGCGAAAGACGGCCTACGACGCTGCGGTAGCCACGGTGGAGGCATCGAAAGCGCGCATGCAGGCGCAGAAGGCGCAACTCGAGCAGGTGCGCTCACAACTCGATCAGAGCAAGGCGGTGCTGGTGCACACTAAGGACATCCTGTCCAAGACGACTTATGTATCCCCAATCAACGGAATTGTCAGTTATCTCCCCGTGCGCCTGGGTGAATATGTCGTCCCCGGCATTCAAAACGCCAACGGCAGCTTTCTGATGACGCTCTCAGACATGTCCGTGGTGACTTCCGAAGTGAAAGTGGACGAAACGGATATAGTGAACGTGAAGATCGGGCAGGATGCCGACGTCACGATCGACGCTGTGCCCGGAAAAATCTTCAAGGGGAAGGTGACTGAAATCGGTTCGCAGGCGGTTCTTCGCAGTTCGGGCCTGGCCACCACACAAACAACCACGAGTAACCAGGAAGCCAAAGACTTTAAGGTTGTGGTCACGCTGGAAAGCCCGCCGGAAAACCTGCGCCCGGGCCTCTCCACAACATCGAAAATCAAGACAGCCGAAAGAAAGAATGTGATTGCCATTCCGATCCAGGCGCTGGCCGTGAGGTCGCGCAAGGATCTGGATGAGGCTGCGAAAAATGGCAAAAAGCCCGGCAACGTCACGCTGGCCGCGCCTCCTGTCACTGCTCCAGGTGACCCGAAGAAAGACGAAGTCCAGGGCGTATTCGTGGTTAACGGAAAGAAAGCGGCCTTCCGCCCCGTGGAAACGGGCATCTCCGGAGTGACCGATATCGAGATCACTAAGGGTTTGCAGGAAGGCGATGAGATCGTGGTGGGGAGTTACAAGGCCCTGCGCACGTTGAAGCCGGAAGCCAGCGTCAAGGTGGATAACTCCGCCCCCAAGAAAACGGAAGATCAGCAGTAACCAGCGTCAACAGGGAGAATGAAATGCCCATCGAGACACCCGTTACGGATTCATTTCGCCAGGATTTGGTGGATAGCGGCATTGTGATCCGCACGGAAGAACTGACGAAGGTCTATGAAATGGGCGCGGAGCAGGTGCACGCCTTGAGCGGCGTGGATGTCGATATTCGCAAGGGTGAATACGTGGCCATCATGGGCCCCTCGGGCTCCGGCAAATCCACCCTGATGAACCTGATCGGCTGCCTGGATTCGCCAAGCGCGGGGCGCTACTGGCTGGCCGGGCGCCTCGTGAGCGATCTTGACGATGATGAGTTGGCTTACATCCGCAACAGGGAAATTGGCTTTGTCTTCCAGACCTTCAACCTGCTGCCCCGTGCCACGGCTCTCCACAATGTCGAGTTGCCGCTCATCTATAACGGCACTCCCGCCGAGGAGCGCGTGGAGCGCGCCAAGAAGGCCCTGGAACGCGTTGATCTGATCCCGCGCATGCATCACAAGCCCAATGAGCTTTCCGGAGGTCAGCGCCAGCGCGTGGCCATCGCGCGCGCCCTCGTCAACAATCCCTCCATCGTGCTCGCCGACGAGCCCACGGGGAATCTCGACTCCAAAACGGGCGAAGAGATCATGAACCTGTTTGAGAATCTTCATCATCAGGGCAACACCATCATTTTGGTCACGCACGAGATGGATATCGCCCAGCATGCTCATCGCGTCATTTTCATTCGCGACGGAAAGATCTTCTCCGACGAAAAGGTCGCCAAGAAAAAAGCTGAGACTGACTGAACGGCGTTGTGCGGCTGAATCGACTGGCCCGGCTGGCAATTCCCACACTGCAAATGAACGCGGCCCTATCGCGCGGCTGTCGCCTGCGTCGCGTCAGACTCCGCCAGAATTTCCGGCGAAGTCAGGTAGGTCCGCGAGAGCCGGTCATGCCAGGTGAGGGCATCTTCGTCCCAGATCGCCCAAAGAAACCCGAGAAATAGCGTGCCCGCCGACAGCATGTAGCCCAACGCTCGCAGCATATATTGCTTCGACGTCGGGCTCTCTCCCGAAAAGCTGGACACCTGCAGGCCCCGCACCATCATTCCCGGGGTGGTTCCCCCGAAAATCGTGAACAGCCCGAAATACTGGATATAAACGAACGCAAAGGTGAAGAAACACACTGCCGCGCTTAGTTTGCTGAACGTGAAGTGTCCCCCCAGCGAGCCAAACAGCGCCAGGAATCCCCCGTAAGCGAAGGCCAGACATGCGGCGTCCACAAGCGCTGCTCCACGCCGCTCCTCGATCGAAGCTACTGGAAACATCCCGGAGGAAACTCGCGTCCCGCTCTCGGCCGGCAGTTCGGGAAGCGCTACCTCGTGCTCCGGGCGTTCTGGCGGCAAACTCACGTCAATCAGGAGCCGCGTTTCCACGGCTTCCTGTTTCCGAGGAGGCCGCCCGATGGCCACGGTAAACGCGAAGTCGTCACGCTCCGCAGCCGTTTCCCCGGATTTCGGAACCACCTCGACTGCGACGCTTTCAGGCCCGTTTGCGTCTTGGCTTTCGAAAGGAAGTTCGCTTTGCCCCTCGCCGGCAACTACTTTTCGCCGCCGCGCTCGATAGGCCTGGAGACGCTGGTTTAGTTCACCGCGCCATTCCTTATCGGCCTTCGCGTGAAGCGCCAGGTTTCCTTGCGTGGAATGGGAGTCCTCCCCTTCGGGATAGGACTCCGGAGAATCACAAAAAATACATGCGCGCGCGCCTTTGGCGAGCACTGCGCCACATTGCAAGCAGATTTTATTCACCGGTGCGTTTTGCGCTGCGGACGCTCTCACTCCGGTGAGGAGGAGCCTTTTTAGATTACCACGCGCCGGGAGAAGTCAACCACCAGGGAGTGCAGGGGAGTCGCCAAAGAGGCAGTAGTTGCGGTGCAACCTAAAGATCAGCCTGTTGCGCAAGCATTTCGCGGCTGTGGGCGATGCGCCGGTCCAGCGCGACGGCGGCGAAGTAGGCGCAGCACGCCTGCTCATGTTCTGTCCAGGAGCGCAGCGAGGGCGCGATCCAGGCGAGCATTCGTCGCGCCACGGTCAACCATGAATAGTAGATGCCCACCGCCTGCAGTCCCGCTCTGTCTTCCTCGCGCTCTGGGCACAATCGGAGTAACTGAACCACGCGCGTGTAATCTCCCGCCGATGCCACGGTGCGAATCCCGGTCACATCCCGCACCTCGGCCGACAAGGGATGCCGCGAAGAGGAAGCCACGAGCGACCGGCAGTAGGACACGAAGAACATGCACAGCGTGGCAACAGAGGCCACGAAAATCAGGGCGGCCATCATCGTGGCACCGCCACAAGTTGCGCCGGCACCAGCCGCGCTTCCTCGTCATGCCGCAGGATGGTCAAAGACCACGACAGCGGCAAAAAGCATCCGAGCACCGGACAGATATATCGGATGA
>Ga0209039_10000440_pt1 | contig 40620 bp, 32 predicted proteins | sample BogFormECP12_OM1_FD_188238 | JGI IMG/M metagenome (GOLD analysis project Ga0209039, IMG submission 188238) | Bog forest soil microbial communities from Calvert Island, British Columbia, Canada - ECP12_OM1 (SPAdes) (version 2) | ecosystem: Environmental > Aquatic > Freshwater > Wetlands > Bog ...
CTCGATGCGCGAAGAGGGCAAGAAAAAGGCAAGGTCCCGGCCAGCCCGGCAAACGGCTCGCCAACTTGCAGGAAAGATTAGCCCAAGCCACTTCCGCCCCGCTGGTGTGACACCAGGAGATCCTCCAGGAAGACGCGCGTATCGGTGGCTTGGCGTCGTCCTCACAACTTAGCGTTGTAATACTTGCACCCGCGGCGACCGGGCGGGAGCCCCTGCCGCGGGCAGGCCAGTCCGGAATCGCACACCCGCTGGCGAATCCTGCGAAGACGCGGCGCGATGCATGTGAGATCATAGCATTGCGTGCCGTCGTCAGCACGGAAGCATGCTGAAGTTCCTGAAGAACAACACTCTGCGGATCTCGAGAGGTCTCGGCCTGTTCGCGGTGGCAGCTCACAGCCGCTGGCGGAGGCAACGCCTTCTGATCTTGTGCTACCACGGCCTCTCCCTGAGAGACGAGCACGTGTGGCGAAACCTCTTCGTCACCCCGGCCTTCTTCCGCCGGCGGCTGGAGATTCTGGCCCGCCGCCGATACCGGGTTCTCCCGCTCGCGGATGGGCTGCGGATGCTCCGCGAGGGCAGTCTTCCGCCCAAGAGCGCCGCCATCACCTTCGACGATGGATTTCACGACTTCCACCAGCACGGATTTCCGCTGTTGCGCGAGTTTGGGTTTTCGGCCACCGTGTATCAGACCACTTACTACTCCGATTATCCCTTCCCGGTATTCAACCTGGTGCTGAGTTATGTCTTCTGGCGCGGCGCCCGGGGCGTGCTCGATGGCGCCTACGGGGTTCCGGGGACGTTCGACCTGTCGGATGAGGCCGGCCGGAGCCGCGCGGTGGACGCCTTTCTGGAGTTTGCCAGCCGCGAGGGCTACACGCCCGCGCAGAAGGACGAACTGGCTGCCCGGGTAGCCGGCGGACTGGGCGTGGACTACGCCGAGATTCTGCGGCTGCGCATGTTGCAACTCATGACGGGCAGGGAGATCGCGGAGATTTCCGCGGGCGGCATGGATGTGCAGTTGCACACGCACCGTCATCGGACGCCGCTCGACGAGAAGTCGTTCGTTCGCGAGATTCGCGACAACCGGCAGTGGCTCGCCGCCAGAACCGGGACCCAGCCGAAGCACTTCTGTTATCCGAGCGGGCAGTATCGCGAGGAGTTCCTGCCGTGGCTGCGAGCCGAGGGAGTCGAGTCCGCCACCACCTGCGATATCGGCCTGGCCACCCGTGCATGCGAACCGCTGCTCCTGCCCAGACTCCTGGATTCCATGCAGGTGACGGAGGTGGATTTCGAGGGTTGGCTGGCCGGCGTATCCGCTATCCTGCCACACCGCAAGGCATGAGCCCGGCCGCGCCTTTCCGAGGAAAACCCGCGCCGCCCGGCGAAACTCCCGGGCTTCGGCCGGGTTAACAGTGACGTGGAGCTTCCATGAGACTCGCCGCCGCCACCCTGTTCTTGATCGCACCGGGAGCGATCACCGCACAAGCGCAGATTCCCGCTTTCCAGCATGTGATTGTCATCGTTCAGGAGAACCGGACCCCCGACAATCTGTTTCACGGTTTGTGCCTTCCGCCCTACGGATCGAGCAAGGTTTGCAGCACCAGCCCAACGGCGTCGCAATACAACATTCAGACGAGCGACTGGGTGGACAAGACTTCGCCCACGGGCGTGACCCAGCCTTTGACCGTGGCGCTGGCGAATCAGTACGATTTGAGCCACGCCCACTCCGCGTTCACGGCCCAGTGCGATGCCGACCCAACGACGGGGGCGTGCAGGATGGACGGGTCCGTGGGCGTGAAGTGCTCCGGGACGTGTCCGTCCCAGCCGCAGTTCCGGTTCGTCGACAACTCCAAGGGCGTGGTGACCCCGTATCTCGAGATGGCGACGCAGTACGGCTTTGCCAACTACATGTTCCAGACCAACCAGGGGCCCAGCTTCCCGGCGCATCAATTCCTGTTCGGGGGGACTTCGGCTCCCAGCGCGGCCGACGATGCGGCCGGCGTTTTCGCTTCCGAGAACATGTCGGGCACCGGCAAAGCCGCGGGCTGCGCCGCGGAGGCCGGCACCACCGTGCAGTTGATCGATCCCACCGGCGAGCACCAGAAGATGTATCCGTGCTTCGAGCACCAGACCATGGCGGATGTCCTGCCTCCGGTGGTCACCTGGAGATACTATACGCCCAGCGCCGGCTCCATCTGGACGGCGCCCAACGCCATCCAGCATATCTGCCTGTCGAGCGGTCCCGGCGGAAAGTGTACCGGGCAGGATTGGATTAGTAATGTGGATCTGACGCCCGCCGACGTGCTGAAGGACATCGCCGCGTGCAACCTTCGTTCGGTGAGTTGGGTGATCCCCACCGGGGCGAACTCGGATCACGCCAAGGGCAACGACGGCGGCGGCCCCTCGTGGGTGACCTCGATCGTCAACGCCATCGGCGCCAGTTCGAGTTGCGACAACCAGACCGGGTACTGGGAGAATACCGCCATTTTCATCACCTGGGACGATTGGGGCGGCTGGTACGACCACGAGAAACCCACCGTGATGGCGCTGCCCGAAGGCGATTACCAATACGGTTTCCGCGTCCCGCTGCTGGTGGTATCGGCCTACACGCCGGCGGGCTATATCAATAACAACCGCCACGATTTCGGCAGCATCCTGCGGTTCATCGAACACAACTTCGGGATCGCGGAGGGTGCGCTCAATTTCGCGGATGCGCGCGCCAAGAACGACCTGACGGGCTTTTTCGACCTCACCCTGGCGCCGCGCGCCTTCAAGACCGTGAACGCGCCCAAGAACGCCAACTTCTTTATCAACGATAAGCGGAAACCGACCGACCCGGACGACGATTAGGGCCGCGCATTTCTCACACGCGACTGGCGGAAGTGCCCGGACGGGGCGAAAACACCCGTAGACCGCCTTGGGGGGCGCAGTTCAGTTGTGGCACGAGCCCGAGTGAGCTGACGCCGCCATTGGAGGCCATAGGGGGCGTACTGGGCGGCCTAGGTTGAGGTCGACGTCTAACGGCCCGCCACAGATGGCAAGTTCCTGGCAAGCCATGCGCACGGGGCATGCGTGTGACCTTCGGCATGATCGTCGAGGCGATGGCCGCACCGTCGAATTACTGCTGGCCGAGCACACCTGGCTCAGGAGCACGAGATCCGCCTCGCGAGTTGATGCGAATCCTGGCCGACAGGAACCTGACGCCCCGATGCGCCGGCTTTCTCCGGTGCGCCGGGCACGACGCAATCCACTCGCCGTTGGCCGGTTCTAGTGGAGCGCGTCATAAATCCTGCTGTGTTCGGTCTGGCTGCGGCTGGCCGGTGGCGAACTCCTCAAAACCATTTTGAGCCACAGATGAACGCATAGCGGCAGGCCGCGAACAGGTGCCTTCAGACGCGACGGCGGTGAACATCCCGGCAGGCGGGTTGACAACCCGCCGCAGGCTGCCAGCCTGCCCCACAGAAAACCGTCGCGGCGCGCGAAGAATTTGACGGGCAGTAGTACAGCTAGACACAGATAAAACCGATCTTTGCCGACCCCCTTGAGGCAGCCCGCGATGCGGGAATACTTGTCGCTCTGAATGCCGCAGACCTCCATGTCCGCCACGGATGAAACAGTTTGCGGCTATGCCCGCCACGATGCAAACCGCACCCAGTGCCGCGCCCGCTCAGTAATCCAGCGGCATCGCCTGCAGTTCCTGGAAGGTGAACACCGGGCCTTCCTTGCACACATAGACCGGGCCCGCGTTGCACCGCCCGCACTTGCCCACGCCGCACTTCATGCGGTTCTCGAGACTGGTGTAGACGTCGCTCATCTGCGCGCCCATGCGCTCCAGCACGGGGATGGTGTTCTTGATCATGATGGGCGGACCGATCACCAGCGCCACCGCCTTGTCCGCGGGCACCTGGGCGCGCTCGAACACCGTGGGGACGAAGCCGATTTCGCCCGTCCAGTCCGGGGTCTGGCCGCCGGGATCGACGCACTGGATCACGTCGACGCGCGGGTGCTTGGCCCACTCGGCCAGCTCGTCGACGAAGACCAGGTCGCCCACCGTGCGCGCGCCGTAAACCACGGTGATCTTGCCGTAGTCCTCGCGGTTCTCTAGCGCCCACCAGATGGCGCAGCGGATGGGCGGCATGGCGATGCCCCCGCCCAGGAAAATCAGGTCCTTGCCGCGCCACTCCTCCATGGGATAGCCGTGGCCGTAAGGGCCGCGGAAGCCCAGCGTGTCGCCCTCCTCGGCCTGCCACAGCGCTTCGGTGACGCGGCCCACCTTGCGAAAGCAGAACTCGATGTGGTCGCGCCAGTTGGAACTGGAGCAGATGTTGAAGGTGGACTCGCCGGCGCCGAAGGCCGAGAAAATCCCGAACTGGCCCACGCGGAAGGTGAACTGGCGGGCGCGCTCCGCATCCTGGAAACGCAGGCCGATCGATTTGACGTCGGACGTGTGCTGCCGCACGCCGATCACTTCCATGAGGTCGGGCTTATACAGGTTCTGCATGGGGAATCTCGGTGACCAGCGGCAAAACGCCCAGCCCCACCGGGCAGTTGCGCGCGCAATTGCCGCAGCCGGTGCACAGAGTCTCGCCGAACTTTTCCGGGTACATGTGGAACTTATGATAGATGCGCTGCCGCTGGCGGTCACCCTGCGTGTGCCGCGGGTTGTGGCCGCTGGCGTGCAGCGTGAAGAGCGGGAACTGGCAGGCGTCCCAATTGCGCGCCCGCATGCCGTCGTGGCCGTTGCGCTCGTCCACGATGTCGAAGCAATGGCACACGGGGCAGGTGAAGGCGCAGGCGCCGCAACCCACGCAGGCCAGCGCGTGGAGTTTCCAAAACGGATCGTCAAAATGCCCGGCGGCGAACTGGCCGGCTTCTTTGGCGTCGAAACGCACCGGCGGCGGATTGGTCCTGCCGCCCTGCGCCCCGGCTTCGCCCAGCACCGCGCGCCCCTTGTCCGTGAGCGTGCGCACCGCGAAGGAGCCATCGCCGTTATCGAACAGCATGGCGTCGCTGCCGCGCTCGGCATCCGGCCCGAGGCCCACGGACGTGCAGAAGCACTCGGCGTCGCTCGCGGTGCAGGCCAGCGTAATCACCGTGGTGGCTTCACGGCGGCGGTTGTAGGCTTCGTCGCGATAGTCCCAATTGAAGACCTTGTCCAGGATCGGCAGCGCCGCGGCGTCGCAGGGATGCGCGCAGATGGCGATCTGCTCGGGCACGGTTTCGGGCGGGTCCAGCAACTCGATGCGGTTTCTGTCGGCGCGATATCCGTAGAGCGGTTCGTGGCGGGGCAGCACCAGTTCCTTGATGGAATTGGCGGGCCGCAGCCAGCCATCCAGCAGCAGGCCGTCCGCCGAAGCCAGACGGGTGAAAAGCACCGTGCCGGCAGCGACCCGCACCGGGCCCACGCAGACTTTGCCGGCCGCAATCCATTCGCCCACCAGTTTGCGCAACGCATCTTGCGTAAGGGTGGTCATCGGATGAACTCCTCTTTGTCGGTGAGCGAATACGCGCCCACCAGCGGCTCCGCCGCCGGGTCCATTCCGGCGCGGTAGCCAAACTTGGTTTCCGCGGCGCGGGCCAGCGAAAGGTTGAGCAGGCGCAGGTCGATTGCCGCGGGGCAGGCACGCGTGCATTCGTCGCAGCCCACGCACCGTCCGGCCAGGTGGATGGCGCGCGACAGGTGCCAGGCGAAATTCCCCTGGCGGTGGGGCGAAGTGTCGATGGCCTGCGGCCGGTTCTTGTCCGCCAGGCAGCGCTCGCAATAGCACATGGGACAGACCTGGCGGCAGGCGTAGCATTTCAGGCAGCGGTCGAATTCCGCGGTCCAGAAGGATAGCCGCTCCTCGGGCGACCTGGCGAGCAGCAGATCGAGTTCGAGGTAGCGGTCCACCGGCGCCGCGGCCGGCGCGCCGTCCGAAGCGATGGTCTGGTTGGCGAGCCGGGGCTGGTGGGTGTCGCAGGCGGCGCACTTGGGTTGACCCATGCCGGCGCACCCCATGCCGATGGTGTACACTTCGGCGCGATCCACCTGCGATTCCTTTTCGAGAACCACCAGGGCGCGCTCGTCGCAACCCTTCACCACAATGGCCGGCTTGCCCAGGGCGCGGACTTCCTGACGCTTCAAGTACGTGGTGAGATTGGCGAAACAGGTTTCGTTCCACACCAGGCGGGCGGCGTCCTCGGGGCTGGTAATGAAGACGGGGCCGCGCGCGCCGTAGCCGATCACCACCTTGACGGCGCCGTCGCTCAACAGGCGGGCGGCGGTTTCGCGCAACTGGGTTTGCGCGGGGGAATCGGCAAGCGCGGCGGGTTGACAGGCGGAAGCGCCTGTCCCACACTGCGGGCGGGCGGGCACGGCTTCATACGGCCGGTATGGCCCCAGGGCCTGGGTCTGCTCGGTGATTTCCGTGATGGTCTGCTGAAATTTCCTGCCCTCGGCCGCGCTGATCCAACTGAAATGGATGCGCCGCATATCGAAGCCCACCACTTCCAGCAGGTCGCGGAACAGCATCCAGCGCCGCCGCGCGTGGTAGTTGCCAGCGGTGTAATGGCAGTCGCCGGGATGGCAGCCGGAGACCAGCACCGCGTCGGCGCCCACCTCGAAGGCCTTCACCACCATGTTGGTATCGATGCGGCCGGTGCACGGCAGGCGGATGATGCGCACGTTGGGCGGATACTCCAGCCGCGCCGTGCCCGCCAGGTCCGCGCCCAGATAGGTGCACCAGTTGCAGACGTACGCCACGATTTTGGGCGAAAACGCGTCCGTGCCGCTCATGCCAACGCCTCCACCATGGAGTAGATTTCCTCTTCGCTGAAGCCCTCGATATCCGCGCTCTTGGAGGGACACACGGCCACGCACGTGCCGCAGCCCATGCACAGCCCCGGATTCACGCGCGCGGTGTGCTTGATCAACGCGCCCGAGCGTGCGCGGATCTCGGCCTTCTCAACCGCGTGATAGGGGCAGGTGTGCACGCAGGCGAAGCAGGCCGCGCAGGTCTGTTCGTTGATGTGGGCGATTTCGGGCTCGCGCGTCAGCTCGCTGGCGGCGAACGTCACGGCCACCTTGGCGGCCGCGGCCGAAGCCTGCGCCACCGATTCCGGAATGTCCTTGGGCGCCTGGCACGCGCCGCACACGAACACGCCCGCCGCGTTGGTCTCCACCGGCCGCAGCTTGGGGTGCGATTCCGACAGGAACCCGTTCTCGTCGTACCCCACGTTAAGCTTCTGCGCCAGCTCGGCGGCGCCGTCGGAGGGCCGCATGGCCGCGGCCAGCACCACCAGGTCGGCTTCGATGGTCACCGGAATGCCCGCCAGCGTGTCGGCGCCGCGCACGATCAGCTTGCCGCCCTCCTCGGTGATCTTCGAGACGCGGCCGCGGTAGTACTTCGCGCCATCCTGCTCGATGGCGCGGCGCACGAATTCCTCGTACCCCTTGCCGCCGGCGCGGATGTCCATGTAGAAAACATGGGCCTCGCCGGAGTGCACCTTGTGCTTGTACAGCATGGTGTGCTTGGCGGTGTACATGCAGCAGATCTTGGAGCAATACTGCAGGCCCTTGGCGTTATCGCGCGAGCCCACGCAGGAAATGAAGACCACCTTCTGCGGAATCTTCCCATCCGAGGGCCGCTTCAATTCGCCGTTGGTAGGGCCGGAGGCCGAGACCAGCCGCTCGAACTGCAGCGAATCGATCACGTCCTTGTACTTGCCGTAGCCGTATTCGCCGTAGCCGCGGAGCTTGTCCGAATCCTGCCGGCGGCCGATGCTGTAGAGTTGGTACCCGGTGGCCACCACGATGGCGCCCACCTGCTCTTCCACCATTCGGTCGGTGTCTTTGAAATCGATGGCGCCGGGCGCGCACTTCTTCTCACAGAGCCCGCAGCCGTTGCGGATGATCTTGGCGCAAGTCTTCTTGTCGATCACCGGCCGCGCCGGCACGGCTTGCGGAAAGGGCGTGTAGATGGCCGGACGCATGCCCATGCCGTAATCGAATTCGCTGAGGTTGCGTTTCAGGGGGCAGACCTTGGCGCACTCGCCGCAGCCGGTGCACTTGGTCATGTCCACGTAGCGGGCCTTCTGGCGGATGGTGGCCTTGAAGTTACCGATGAAGCCGTCCACGCTCTCGACTTCCGAATACGTGTAGAGGCGGATGCGCGGGTGCTGTCCGGCCTCCACCATACGCGGGGTGAGGATGCACTGCGAGCAGTCGAGCGTCGGAAACGTCTCCGAAAGGCCCGCCATCTTGCCGCCGATGGAAGGCTCGCGCTCCACCAGCACCACTTCGTAACCCGAGTCGGCGATGTCGAGCGCCGCCTGGATACCGGCCACGCCGCCGCCGATCACCAGGGCGCGCCGCGTCACCGGGACACGGATGGGGTCGAGCTTCCGGTCGAACCGCACCTTGGCCACCGAAAGCCGGATCAGGTCGAGGGCTTTCGCAGTGGCCTGTTCGCGGTCGTGGTGCACCCAACTGCAGTGCTCGCGGATGTTGGCCATTTCCAGCAGGTAGGGATTCAGCCCCGCCGCATTCACGGCGCGCCGGAAGGTCTTCAAGTGCATGTGCGGCGAGCAGGAGGCCACCACCACTCCGTCCAGCTTTTCGGCGGCGATCTTCTCGCGGATCATGGCCTGGCCCGGGTCCGAGCACATGTACTTGTAGTGCCCGGCGCACCGCACTCCGGGCACCGCCGCGATGCTGTCCACCACTTGCTGCACATCCACGGTGCGCGCGATGTTTTCGCCGCACCAGCATACGAAAACGCCGATCCGCGACATTAGTTCGGGCCTCCCACGACCACGAAGTGCCGGTCCACGCCCAATTTAGTGGCGCTCAGCCCGAGCGCCATGCCCACCAGATCCGACAGGTAGTAAACCGGCAGATCGAATTTCGCGCGCAGGAACTCCGCCGCTTCGGCCTGCTTCATATCCAGGTTCACGTGGCACATGGGGCAAGCCACCACCAGGCAATTGGCGCCGTGCGAAGCGGCGTTGGCCAGAATCCGCCCGGAAAGCTCGAGCACCGTTTCGGTCTTAGCCATGGTCATGCCGGCGCCGCAGCACTCGGTCCTGGAGCCCCACTCCACGGGCTTGGCGCCCAGGGCGGTCGCGATGGCTTCCATGGATTGCGGCTGTTCGGCGTCGTCGAAGTCCACCACCGTGGGCGGCCGCACCAGCAGGCAGCCGTAGTAGCAGGCCGGTTTGAGATCCTTCAAGGGCGTCTTCACGGCGGCCTTGAGCTTGTCCAGGCCGATGCGTTGAAACACCTGGATGAGGTTGAGCACGCGCGGGCCGTTGGGGACTTCGGCTTCCACCATGGACGAGATTTCTTCGCGCAGCCGGGCATCCGCCGCCATGGCCTGGCCGGCGCGGAGCAGTTGCATGGAGCACATGGGGCAGGGCGCGAACATCTCGTCGAGACCCTGGCGGCCGGCCAGGGCGAGGTTGCGCGCGGGCAGCGCAATGGCGAGCTTGTGATTGAGCGAGTGCGCCGAAGTGGCGCCGCAGCAGATCCAATCGTCGATTTCGGCGAGCGTCACGTCCAACGCTCCCAGGCACGCCCGCAGCGACTGCTCGTAATCGTTGGAAGAACCGTGCAGCGCGCAGCCGGGATAGTATCCGAGGTTCATCGGGCGCCTCCATTGACGGCGCGCGCGAAAATGCGCGCCACCACTCCGCGGTCCTTGACCTGTTCGCCCACCAGGTGAAGTTTCCGCCGCCTGGCGAGTTGCGGGGCGAGCGTCGCGTCGCGGAACAGGAACGGCAGGTTGCGGTCTCTGAGGAAGACGGCGCCCTTGAAGGCGGCGATGAGTTCGATCTCACCCAACCGTCCATGGCGCCGGATGTTGTCCAGAAACGCCTTCTGGAAGAGCACCGTCCGCCGCTCGGCGGGCGAGAGAGTTCCGCGCTCGAAGGCCAGTTGGCGGAGCGCGTCCATCACCGCGGCGCAATCCACGCGCTTGGGGCAGCGCGTGGTGCAGGTCTGGCACGAAACACATTGCCAGATGGAATTGGCGCGCAACGCCGAATCGCCGTCGCCGAGCTGCAACAGGCGCATCAGCCGCGTGGGCGGCACATCCATCCGTCCGGCGACGGGGCATCCGGCGGTGCACTTGCCGCACTGGTAACACTCCGAAAGGCGTGTCCCGCTCAGGCTCTCAACTTGGGGGATTGCCGGCTCCGCGCCGGATGTGGTTTCCATCGGTCTGTAGTCCTGTCGCATATTCAGATATTCACATCTCAATATGCTCACTACTACGGTATCGCCGTTTGCCCCCGAAGGCAATCGGGGTGCGGGACCGGGGCGCCCGCCAACCGGCAAGGGCGGTGAAGAGGCGGCTTGACAACCTGCCCGGCGTCACGCTGGAACGGGCGGCGGAGCGCCGGCGGAAGTTTTTACGAGACACTCCCAAAGGAGCGCGGTGAGGATGAACCCGATCACCAGAAGCTGCCCGAGGAACGGTTTGCCGCCGACCAGCAGGAGCGTGGGGACGGGAGTGAGGAGCAGGATCGCCCAGGATTTCAGCCAGATGGGGACCTCGGGACGTTGCACGGTGAAGACCAGCAGAGGAATGAGCAGGGCGAAATCGTGGGCGTGGCCGTGGTGCCCCAGCACCGTCCCGGCGGCGGCGGCCCCGGCGGCGGCAAGGCCGAGGCACGGCGTGCGGCGGCAGAACGACCAAAGCAGGTACGCCACCGGAATCGCCAGAAGAATTTCCACGGCTCCGGGCCATGGCAGCCACCATGCGAGGGCCCGCAGATTGGCCATGCGCGGAGCGGCCGGTGAGAATTCCGGATGGTTGATCGCCACCCAATAGCGCCGCGGCCAGCCCAGGCCTTCGACCCAGAAACTAGCTCCCAGCAGAACGGCGCCGGCGGCAGCGGCCGCGGCCAGCGCCTTCCAGCGCTTCTGCGCAGCCAACAGGATGGGGAAGCCGACGGCCAGGTGGTACTTGCAGACGCACAACGAGAAGGCGGCGCCGGCCAGGCGCGGCCTTCCACGCGACAACCACAGGAACCCGGCGGCGGCGCCCAGCAGCCAGAACGGCGTATCCTGACCGAGCACCAGGCCGAGCGCCACGGGCATGGACCAGCATAGCGCCACGGCGGCGAGCAGCCGGTTCAGGCCCGGCCAGGCGAGGGCGAAGACGAGGATCGAAACCAGGCTGCCGGCCAGCCAGACGGCTTGGGCGGAGGCGTAGGGCAGATTGCAGACCAGTTTCTCGGCGAAGGCCACCACCGGCAGACGGCTGTTGCGGACCGTGGGCGCGTGCTCGGCTTCGAGCGTGCGCACCGAGTCCCAGTCATAGAGGAGGCCGCTTCCGGCCAGACGGCTGGCGGCGTAGAACTGGTTGAAGTCCACGTCGAAGCCGTCGCGGTTGTTGGCCGCCATCCAGAGATTCATCGCCAGACCGGCGGCGCAGGCGAAGGCCGCGGCGAGAATCGTGCGGGCACCCAAGGTGGCATGGCTGGCGGCGGGCATCGACACCGCAGAGAGTAGCACAGAACGGGCGGAATCAGATGACCGGGCCGCCGCGCAGGCAGGACAACGCTCCAGCCACGCTATACTCGTAGTTTCCCGTGTTCCATTCCATTGAAAAGAACGTTTCGAGCGCATTTCGAGCGCACATACAGATCCGTTACGGCATAGACATGGCGGTGGCCGTCGAGCAGCCGCGGCAGGCCGATCTGGGCGACATGGCGGTGTCGGCCGCGTTTCAACTCGCCAAGCCCTTGCGCCAGGCGCCGAAGAAGATCGCGCAGGAACTGGTGGCGGAGATTGCGCCCATCCATGGCGTGGCGCGCATGGAGGTGGCCGGCAACGGCTACATCAACCTGCGCCTCGATCGCGGGGCGTTCGCCGCCGCGCTGCTGGCGGAGGAAAGTGGCGCGCCATCCGCGCCGGACGGCGGCAAGATCATCGTCGAGCACACCAACATCAACCCCAACAAGGCGGCGCACATCGGTCATCTCCGCAACGCCACCCTCGGCGACACCTTCGTGCGCATGCTGCGCGCCCGCGGCCACCGCGTGGAGGTGCAGAACTACATCGACAACACGGGCGTCCAGGTGGCCGATGTGGTGGTGGGCTTCCACTACCTGGCGCACAAGACCCCGGCCGATGTGACGGCCATGCTGGCCGATCCGGCGGTGCGCTTCGACTACTACTGCTGGGATCTCTACGCGCACACCTCGAGCTACTACAAATCCCACCCGGAAGCGATCGAGTGGCGCAAGGCCACGCTCCACGCCATTGAAGCCGGCGAGGGGGAAGTGGCGGAACTGGCGCACCTGGTGGCCGACGCCATCGTGGAGGCGCACCTGGCCACCATGTTGCGGCTGGACGTGGAATACGACGTGCTGCCACGCGAGAGCGAGATTCTGCACCTGAAGTTCTGGGCGTCGGCCTTCGAGTTGCTCAAGCAGCGGAAGGCCATTTACCTGGAAACCGAAGGCAAGAACTCGGGCTGCTGGGTGATGCCGGGGCTTTCCGAGGAAGGCAAAATCATTGTGCGCTCCGACGGCACGGTGACCTACGTGGGCAAGGACATCGCCTACCAGCTCTGGAAGTTCGGCCTGCTCGGCAAGGATTTTCACTACCGGCCGTTTCACAGCTACGCCGATGGGCGCGTGCTTTGGGTCACGACGGACGATGCGGCGGCCGCGGACGCCGGGCGGCAGCATCAGTTCGGGCACGGCTCGCGGGTGTACAACGTGATCGACGCGCGCCAGTCCTATCTGCAGGAAGTGGTGGCGGCGGGGTTGCGCGGCCTGGGCTACGACCGCGAGGCCGATGAATCGGTCCACTTTTCCTACGAGATGGTGACGCTCACGCCGCGCTGCTGCGCCGACCTGGGCATTCCGCTGTCGGAGGAAGACCGCAAGAAATCCTCGGTGGAGGTTTCCGGGCGCAAGGGTCTTGGGGTGAAGGCCGACGACCTGATGGACCGCCTGATCGAGAAGGCGCTGGAGGAAGTCTCCGCGCGGCACCCCGAAGTCCCGGCCGCGGAGCAGCGCAGCGTGGCGGCCATGATCGCCATCGCGGCCCTGCGCTATTTCCTGTTGAAATTCACGCGCAATTCGGTGATCGCCTTCGACCTGCAGGAAGCGCTGAGTTTCACGGGCGAGACCGGACCGTATGTGCAGTACGCGGCGGTGCGCGCCGCCAAGATCCTGCGGGAACTGGTGGCGCGCGGCGAGAGCCTGCCCGATTTCGCCGTGGAACTGAACGCCGCCGCGCTGGAGCGCCAGTTGGAGTTCGAGGACTTCTGGCAGATTCTGCTGGCCGCTTCGAAAGCCGATTCCGCGCTCGACCGCGCGCTGGCGGCCGGCGAACCGGCGCACGTGGCCAAGTATGCGTTCCAACTGGCGCAGGACTTCTCCAACTTTTATCAGAAGTACCCGATCCTGCCGGAGAAAGATCGCGAGAAGAAAGTGTTCCTGCTGTGGATGACGCGGTTCTTCCGCCGCCAGTTGGAGCGGACCGCGGCCGTCCTGGGCATTCGGATTCCGGAATACATGTAGCAACGCGCCGCCGGTGTGGGGCGCAACTGGGGAGGAACCGGCGAATGAGACTTGAAACCAGCGCGCCGCACGTGTTGCGGATCGCATTGGCGGCGGCGGCGCTGAGCTTCGGCGCCGCCGGCGCGGAGGCGCCCAAAACACTAGCGTGGTCCGTCCCGGTGGCGGACACACTGATCGCAAGATTCCCCGATCCGGACGCGATTCATTGGCGGGGAGAGACGAACCACTTCAGTTGGCAGGCCGGGTACACCATGTTCACGATGGAGAAGCTGTGGAGGCTGACCGGCAAGCCACGCTACCTCAACTACATCCGGCGATACGTCGATCAGCAGGTGGACGATCAGGGCCGGATTCCGGGCTTCCAGCCCACGGCGCTCGACAACTTCCTGCCGGGCTACGCCATTCTGTTCCTCTACGAGCAAACCAAGAGAGAGAAGTACAAGATCGCCGCCACCACCATCCATAAGGCGTTCGCAAGTTATCCACGCAACCGGGACGGCGGCTTCTGGCACGCCGGCTGGGCCAGGCACCAGATGTGGGTGGATGGCGTGTTCATGGGCGAGATGTTTGAGGCGCGGTACGGCGCCGCGATGCACGACCGTGCCGCGTTCGACCAGGTCGCCGGGCAGATGAAGCTGGTGCTCGGCCATTGCCTGAAACCGAACGGACTCCTGCTGCACGGCTGGGACGAGTCGCGCACCGCCTCGTGGGCCGACAAGCAGACGGGCCTCGCGCCGGAGGTCTGGAGCGAGGGGCTGGGGTGGTTCGCGGTGTTGATCGCCGACGTGTTCGACTACCTGCCGCAGGATCATCCCGACCGGGCCACCCTCCTGAGCGCATTGCGCGGATTGTGCGCGGGGCTGAAGGGAGTGCAGGATCCGAAAACGGGAATGTGGGATCAGGTGGTCGACAAACCGCGCGAAGCCGGTAATTGGAATGAAACCTCGGGCACGGGGATGTTCACCTACCTGATACGCAATTCGATCGACAAGGGCTACATCGGGCGGGAGGAATACATGCCCGTGGCGCGCAAGGCCTATGCCGGGATCGTCACCAAAGCCGTACGGGCCGCCGACGGCAGGCTCGACATAGTCGATTGCAGCAGCATAGGAATCATGGACAACTACCAGGCGTATATCCACTGCCCGAAAGAGACGAGTACGTTCGCGGGGATCGCATCCTTCATCCTCGGGACAAGCATCATGGAGGCGCGCTAGGCCGTCAGCGGCCCCGCAGCAGCCGCTTTGAGCGGCTCACATGGTAGGGCCCCCGGCTCTATCCGGGGGAAGCGGCCCTACTTCGGATAACTTCCCACCAGCTTCCTGCAGAAGGCGTGGAAGTTGTGCGGGAAGCCGGAGTCCGGCAGGAACATGAAGGGGCACTCGCCGGCCACCACGCTCATCCCGTTCTTTTCGCAGAACTCGACGGCCTGAAGGCTGACCGCCCCGGCGCCCACCGCGCGGTACATCCAGATGCGCCGGATCCCGGCCTCATGGCACTCGCGCACCACGTCGCCGGTCACGGGCGGCTTGGTGAGCAGCAGCGCCCCATCCACCGGGGGCGAAACGTCCGCCACGCGCCGGACGGCGGGAACTCCGTCCACCTCGGCCGCCTCCGGGTGAACCGGCACCACATCGTAGCCGCGCGAGCGCAGTTCGCGGAACAGGGACCGCGTGAAATCCTTGGGATTGCGCGAGACGCCTACCACCGCCAGGCGTTTGACGCCCAGGAAATCGTCGATGGTGTTTCGGGTTGTCATGGGGTCCTAAATGTCAGGGTAGTACAGTCTGAAAATGAGAGTGGGCGGGGCGGCGGAGGCCGGTCTCGAATCGCCAGGCGATCGAGACCGGCCCGCCGGGGCGAAGCAGGTTAGAAGGTGACGCGGGCGCTGAACTGCAGTTTGCGAGGCGAGTTGGCCATGGAGGACACGATGCCGAAGTTGCTGGCATCGATACCCAGGCCCGGAGCGGCGAAGTGCACCGCGTTGTTGACGTTAAACGCGTCCGCCTGGAACGCCAGTTTCACTTTCTCCCCGATCGGGAATTCGCGGCGAACGCTCACGTCCACGTCGGCATTGTGAGGGGCGAACAGCCCGTAGGGAGCCGCGCGCGGAATGTTGCCTTCCATGTAAGCCGGCGGGTCCACGAAGGCCGCCTTGTTGAGGTACGAAGTGCTGGTGACATTGGCGCCGCCGCTGCCAATGGCGCCATTCTGCCACACGCTTCCCGAAAAGCCCGGGGCGAAGTTGGGATAGCAGGAGGCGTCGATAATGCCGCCGCCCGTGCAGGTGCCGGTGATCGACAAGGGCGCTCCGCCCTGGTAGGTGAAGAGCGCGGATATCTGCCAGTGGCTGACCAGCGGGTTTAGCACTCCGGCGCTCAGATTGTGACCCTTGCCGAACGGCAGTTGATAGACGGCCGTGGCGGCGACGACGGTGGGGTGATCGATGGTTCCCGGCCCTTTCTCCAGGAAGTCCTTGTTGGGATCGCGCACGCCGACCAGGTCGTCCAGTTCCTTGCTGTAGGTGTAGTTGAACATCACCGAGAGGCCCTGCGCGAACCGGTGGTTGAGCGAGATCTGAAGCGCGTTATAGGTCGAATTCCCAACGTCCAGCCAGGGATCGGAAATGCCGTTGTATTGCGGGAAGGGCTTGATCGCCTGGGCGATGGTTCCCTGGAAGGTGGAGAACGGCGTCACGATATTCGGGAACATGGCCTGCGCCGAAGCCAGTGTGCTGGCGCTAAGAGTCGAGGTCAGGATGGATTGCAGCGGAAGATACTGCACGGGGATCTGGTTTGTAAAGGGCCCGGCGACGGCGGCACCCGGCAGCCAGTGGCCGGCGCTGGCGCTGTACGCCAGGCTCAACACCCAGTTGGGAGTGAACGAATGCTGGATATTGAAACTCCAGTCTTCGTAGTAGGGAGCCTTGCCGCCGAAATTGGGGTCGCCGTAAGTGATGGTCTGGGCGGTAGTGGGACCGGCGGGGAACGGAAGCGATGCCGCGGCCGCGGCGGTGATGAAGCCGATGCCGAAACTGGGATAGAAGAACGGCGGGTTCAGCGGATAGCCCGGATACCCGTTGTTCCAGTTGTACGCGGGCTGCCCCGTAGCGACGGCGCTGAGGCTGCCGTTGTTGTTGAAACCGAGCTGGCTCAGCCCCTGCCGTCCGTTGGTGCGTCCGCCCACTCCGCCGGCGTGCGCATAGAAGATGCTGTAGCTGGCCCGGACAACGGTCTTATCGCCGACCTGGTAGGCAAGTCCCACGCGAGGTCCGGGATTGACGTTGTGCTGATGCACGGGCGTCCGGCAACCGCAGCTATCGGTGCCGCTGCCCGCGAATTGCAGGGCCCCCGGAAGGCCGACCGCGGGGTTCGTCAACGTGGGGTTGAAGAACGACATGACGTTGTTTACTTCGTAGAACGTGCCCCAGATGTTCCAGCGCAAGCCCAGGTTCAGAGTCAGCTTCCGGTTGACCTTGAAATCGTCCTGAACATACCCGGCATAGGTCTTGTAACGGCCGCCGGTTTCCGCCACCGCGTTCTGCGTGACCACGCTGCTGTCCACCAGACCCAGCAGGTATCCGGCGTACGCCAGGCCGGTGTTGGCGACGGCGGTTCCGGTGGCGCTGAAGTTCTCCGTTTCGGCGTTGCTGAAGGTGAAACCGGCCTGCGTGCCGGTCAACGGGGTGTTCTCGTTGTCCTGCAGCGACTGCCACTGGAAGCCGAAAGTAACGTTGTGCCGCCCCTTCGTCCAGAGCACGTTGTCCTGCACGTCAAAGGTGTTCTGGGCTTCGTTGTAGGCATGGGAGTTGGTTCCGAGCCAGCTCACCGGATTGTTGACGCCGCCGCTGAAGGTGATGTCCGGAAAACCCGATCCGGCCACTCCGCCCGGAAGGCCCTTTAACCCGGCCTTGCCCGGATAATTCCCGCCGTAGGTATTGCTCGTCAAGGGAATGAACATCCGGCTCAGCGACGCGTTGAACTGGTTGACCAGGCTGGCGCTGATGATCTGGCTGTCGTGAATCTGCGCCGTGGTCGAATACTCGATCACGCCTCTGCCATCCGTATACGGCACCGGGAGGGTGGACGTCGAGACCGCCGTAAGGCTTCCCACGATGGGGTTGGAGTACTTGCCGGTGCTGAAGAGGCCGAAGAGCCGGTTGTTGTCCGAGAGGTTATAGTCCACCTTATCGGTGGTGCTGTCATTATTGACCTTGTTCGGCAACGACGCCAGGTAGTTGTTCGTTAGAAGGCTGTTGGTGGGGGGCGGGAGATAAGACTCGAAGGACTGCGAAACCGCTGAAATCCGGCTGGTCGGGATAATATTTCCCGCAAACGGCGTTCGCACCCCCGTGCCGGTTGCGGTGGTGGGATCGTAGATCACTCCGTTGGTCCCGCTGGCTGGGATGAAGGCGCTGAAATCGCCCGTCCGCTCGGCAATTGTGGGTACGTTCTGGTAGCCGGGAGCGGTGGCCGAGAGGAACCGGTATCCATCGTAATTGCCGAAGAAGAAGAGCTTGTTCCTGACGATTGGGCCGCTGATGCTGGCGCCGAATTCGTTCTGGTGGTCCACTGGCCGGATTGCCGAGAAGAAGTTCCTGGCATCCAGGTCGGTGTTCCGGAAGTACTCAAAAACGCCGCCATGGAACTGGTTGGTCCCGGACTTCAAAACGTAATTCGATACGCCCTGGCCTTCGTACATGGCCTTGGCGCCGGCCGTCTCCACCTGGAACTGTTCGACAGCCTCCACGGAAACCCCGAACGCCAGGTTGCGGGTGTCGCTCTCCGTCCCGGCGCTGGTCAACGGAAGGCCTTCGATGTACACCTCGTTCTGATAGGTCTGACCGCCATTGAAGGAGCCGGTGGATGGGCCGGCCGCCTGGGTACTGTAATTGTCCACCCCGCTGGCGAGGCCGGCAAATGCCGAGGGATCGCGCGGGGAACCGCCCGCGTTCATAGCCAGAGGAAGGGAATCGTACACCCGGTTGTCCATGGAGGAACCGAGCGACACATCGTCCGTCTTCAAAGCCGTCGGCTGCGCTTCCACGGTGATCGCCTGGCTGGATGCGCCGATGGTCAGCGTGGGATTCACCGCGACAGTTGCCAGCGCTTCCACGACTACGTGGGTTTGAGTTAGGGTTTCAAAGCCGGTGGCTTTGACGGTAACCGTATATTCGCCGGGAATGAGCAGGGGGAGCACGAAAAGACCCGCATCCGTGCTCTTGCGGGCGGTTTCCACTCCGGTTGCGACGTTTCTGGCGGTGACCGAGGCGCCGGCGATGGCCGCCCCGGACGGGTCGGTGACGGTGCCTTGAATGGAACCGGTTCCGGCGACTTGGGCGAAAGCCGCCAAAGTGACGGCGAGTAATAGCGCAAAGCAGATAGCTACGTGGCGCATGCTGAGAACTCCTTTGTTTACATTTCGCGGAAAACCGCGTGTGAGACGAAACTAACCCTTGTAAGCGACTCCGAGTATACTGCCACCCATCGCCCTCGGCAACTTAAATTAGTGAAACGCTGGATGTATTGCGAAGCAAAACTCGCTTCGTTTACATAGTTATTATTTATCAATAGCTTGCGTCCAATCCCGATTTTGGAATCCGGGGGATTCGTTTCGCATTGCAGCATGTCCGGCCCGGCTATACGAGGCGTTTACAAGTTGCTATGCGAATCGCCATGGAGTGCAGTTCGCAGGGTGGGACTAAGCTTGATCGGCATGGCAGGGGCGCTGAGTAGGGGGCGCCGTTCACAAAAAAGGCCATCCTGTTGGGGACAGCCTTCTCATTGGACACTTAGTAATCTCTTGGTGCGGATGATAGGACTTGAACCTACACTCCCTTGCGGGAACTGGAACCTAAATCCAGCGCGTCTGCCAGTTTCGCCACATCCGCGTGCGCTGACTGTGATTATACCGTAGCGCCCCGAGCCAGTGCCCTGGCCCGCGCGGCGCCGGCCGCGCCGCATGAGACTGCAGCCGGGCGCTGGAGCAAGAGCGCCCGCCGGGAATCTGCTATGCTGCGGAGAAGCCGATTCCGGGGCCGGCCTGGGAGCGTTTCGCGGTTCCCGGACGTGGGGCGGCGGGCTACGTTGGAAAAAGGAGAGTGCATGCTGAAAGGCTTCAAGCAGTTTGTCCTGCGCGGCAACGTCCTCGATCTGGCGGTTGCCGTGGTGATTGGAGGCGCATTCGGGAAGATTGTGGCAGCGCTGGTCGCGGACCTGCTCATGCCCCTGGTGGTGCTCGTCAGCGGAAAACCCGATTTCTCGGCCATCATCTTCACCTTGCACGGCACGGTTTTCAAGCTCGGCGATTTTCTGAACGAGGTGGTGGCGTTTCTGATGATTGCCGGCGCGATCTACTTCTTCGTGGTGGCGCCCATGAACGCCCTCAATGAACGCCGGAAGCGCGGCGAAGCGCCGCCTTCCCCGTCCACCAAGAAGTGTCCGGAGTGTCTGACCGAGGCGCCGATCGCGGCCCGGCGCTGCGCCGCCTGCACCAGCCTGCTGCTGAGTTAGGCCGCTTCGCCGCCGCTTCGCGCCGGAACCGCCCCCGGAGAGATGGTTTCATTACAATGGTCTTTACGAACCGTTCCGCGGCTTCGAACTTATGAGACGCGTAATTGCCGCACAGGACATTCCGGCTTCGGGAGAGATGCGCGTTCCCGTGGGATCGATCGTCACGGCATCCGCGCGCGAAACGGCGGCGGCCCGCGGCGTTCGCATTGCCGAAGTGCCGGAAGAGGAGATCTCGACCCTGGCGCCGCCTGGGAAAACCGTCGCCATCGGCGCCGATCACGGCGGGTTTCGTCTGAAGGAAGCGCTCAAGCCGGTGCTGGAAAGCCTGGGGCTGGACGTGCGCGATGTGGGCGTGTTCGAGGAAAAGCCCGCTGACTATCCCGACATCGCCCACCAGGTGGCTCAACTGGTGGCCGCGGGCGCCGCCACGCGCGGCATCGCCATTGATGGCGCGGGCATCGGTTCCTCCATCGCCGCCAACAAGGTTCCGGGCATTCGCGCGGCCCTGTGCTATGATAAGGCTTCCGCACGAAATAGCCGGGAACATAATGATTCTAATATGCTTACGCTTGGCGCTCGGCTCCTTACGGAAACTCAGGCGGAAGACGTGCTGCGTACCTGGATAGCCACCCCATTCGCTGGCGGAAGACACCAGGCGCGGGTGCAAAAGATCGCCGACATCGAGCGGCAGTATCTCAAGAAGGTGACTCCGTGACCGGGACCGAACTCGATTGCCTGGTAGCGCAAATCGGAGAAGAGCTTCTGGCCCGCGTGGGCGGCGCGCTGCCGGCGTCCGCCCAAAAGGGCGAAGGGCTCAATCTCCCCGGCCAGGTTTGCCCCGGATGCGTGCAGCGTTGCGCGCAGACCTGCGCGCGCAATACCAGGCACATCCTCGCGGCCGGCGCCGACCGGGTGTCGTGCAGCGAACGGATGACGCGCATCGATCCGGCCATCGCGGCGCTCATCGACCATACCATCCTGAAGCCCGAGGCCACCCGCGACGACGTCCTCAAGGTGTGCCGCGAAGCGCGCCAGTACGGCTTCGCCAGCGTGTGCGTGAACCCTTATTGGGTGCCGCTGGCGCACGCGGAGCTGGCGGGATCGCGGGTGTTGGTCTGCAGCGTGGTGGGTTTTCCGCTGGGGGCGACCTTTACCCAGGTCAAGGTGGCCGAAACCACGGCGGCCGTGCGGTCGGGCGCGCGCGAGATCGATATGGTGATCAACGTCGGCGCGCTGCGCTCGGGCGATCGCGAAGCCGTCAGGGAGGATATCCGCCAGGTGGTCGCGGCGGCCCATGGGGGCGGCGCCGCGGTGAAGGTAATCCTGGAGACGGCGCTGCTCGACGACAACCAGAAAGCCATAGGCTGCACGCTGGCGAAGCTGGCCGGCGCGGATTTCGTGAAGACCTCCACGGGCTTCGGTCCGGGCGGCGCCACGGCGCACGATGTGGCGCTGATGCGCAGGGTGGTGGGCCCGGAGATGGGCGTGAAAGCGGCCGGCGGCATTCGCACGATCGAGGACCTGCGGGCCATGACGGCGGCGGGCGCCACCCGCATCGGCGCCAGCGCCAGCATCAAGATTGTCGAGGCCACGGCGGCGTGAGCGGCGCCTCCCATCGGTTTTCCACGCGAATGCAACCCTCTCCCCGCAAAAGCGGCGCGCGTTTCAAGGAGCGAAGCGAACTGCTGGACTTCCTGCTGGAGGTCTCCGCGGTCACCGCGCAGACGCTCGACCTGGACCAGTTGCTCGGCAACGTCGCGGAGATCGTGCAGCGCGTGCTCCCCTACGACCTGTTCGCCATCCTGCTCTACAACGAGCGGCGGCGCGATCTGCGCATCCGCTACGGCGTGGGGCACCGCGAGGAAGTGGTCCGCAACCTGGCGATCCCGCTCGGCGAGGGCCTCACCGGCGCGGCCGCCGCCAGCCGCGAACCGGTGCTGGCGGGCGACGTCCGCAACGACCCGCGCTACCTGCAGACCGTCGACGCCGTGCGCACCGAGATGGCCGTCCCCATGACGGCGCGCGGCAAGCTGGTGGGCGTGATCGATCTGCAATCCACGCGCCTCGACGCCTACACCGAATACGACCGCGCGCTGCTCCGCCTGGTGGCGGCCCGCGTCTCCATCGCCATCGACAACGCGCGCCTCTACCATCGCGTCGACCGGCAGAACCGCACCTTGAAGACGCTGGCCAACATTTCGCGCGAGTTCTCCTCCATCCTCGATCTGAACGAACTGCTGAGCAAGATTTCCACCACCATGCGGGGGCTGATCAATTACGACGCCTTCAGCATTCTGGCCGTGGACCACGACGCCAAGGTCTTGCGGCACCTCTTCAGCATCCGCTACGACCAGCGCGTGAACATCGACAACGTGCCGTTCGGCAAAGGCCTCACCGGCGCGGCCGCGGAATCGCGCGAGGTGGTGCGCGTGCACGACACCAGCCAGGACCCCCGCTATATCGCCTCGCACCCCGGAATCCGCTCCGAGGTGGCCGTGCCGCTGCTGGCGCACGACCGCGTCCTGGGCGTGATGGACCTGGAAAGCGAAGCTATCGGCTACTTCACCGACGACCACGTGCGCACCCTGACTCTGCTCGCGCCGCAAGTGGCCTCGAGCGTGGAGAACGCCCGTCTGTACCAGGAACTGGCCACGCGCGAGCGCCTCATGGAGGACGACCTGCGCGCCGCGCGCGAGTTGCAGAGCGTGCTGATGCCCGACACCGCGCCCGAAATCGACGGCCTGGACGCCGCCGTGCGGCTGCGCCCGGCGCGCGAGATTTCCGGCGACATCTGCGACATCTTCGAGCTGCGGGACCGCCAGACGGTGATCGCCTTCGGCGACGTCAGCGGCAAGGGAGCCGCGGCGGCTCTGTACGGCGGCCTGATGAACGGCCTGCTGCGCACGCTGGCGCCCCGCCACCGCCGTCCCTCGAAACTCCTGCAGGCGCTCAACGAGGCGCTGATCGCCCGCAAAGTGGAGGCGCGCTACGTTACGCTGTTCGTGCTGCTGTGGGACCCCGCCACCGGCCAGATGGTGATGGCCAACGCCGGTGCGCTGCCGCCCATGATCTGCCGCGGCAGCGAAATCCTCAAGGTGCGCGCCGAAGGGGTGCCCATCGGCCTGCTGGATTCCCGCGAGTATGAAGAGGTGGGCTTTCAGACGCAGGCGGGCGACCTGGTGGTGCTGTTCTCCGACGGGATTACGGATCACCAGAACTCCGGCGGTCACGAGTTCGGCCGCGGCCGCCTGGCGGAGATTCTGCGCGCCAACTGCGGCAAACCTGCCAGCGACGTGGTCTCCGCGGTTTTCGCCGCGCTCGACAAGTTTTCCACCAGCGCCTTCGACGACCAGACGGTGTTCGCCTTGAGGGTCCTGTAGCGGCCGGCGCGACAGAGTAAACTGTCCGGAAGGAGATCGACCTCATGCGCGCCTGGCTCCCGACGGTTCTGCTGGCGTCCGCTGTTTCCGCCGTAGCCGCGGATCGCCTCCCGCTTACCGGCAAAGTCACCGATTCGTCCGGAAAGCCCCTGGAGCACGCCACGGCGATGGTTTACGCGGCCGCCGTCAAGGTTGGTTCCAGCATCTTCTGCCCCACCTGCTATCCCGATTGCGGCAAGCGCGCCTTCACCGACGCCGCGGGCGCGTTCACCATCCCCAACCTGGACCCCAACCTCCGGTTTGAACTGCTGGCGATCCACGATGGCTACACGCCGGCATTCGTGTCGAAGGTGGATCCGGCCCAAGGGCCTGCGAAGACCGCGGCGCTCGCCCCGCGGGCGCCCGTCGAAGATCCGGCGCGCGTGGCGCGCGGCCGAGTCGTGGACGGCCACGGCCTGCCCGTTCGCGACGCCGTGGTGGAACCCTGGGGCGTCTGCGCCCAGGGTGGGTGCCTGTACATTCCCCCCATCGAGGGCCTCGAACCGATGGCTGTGACCAACCAGAAAGGCGAATTCGAGCTCGCGAATGCGGCGCCAGCCATGGGAATGGTTGTGCTGGTGAAACCGCGGGGCATGGCGCAGAAAATGGTGGCGATGCTCACCGGAGCCGAGCGCCAGACGATTGCGGTGGGCGACGGCGCCATCGTTCGCGGGCGCTTGATGGATCGTGGCAAGCCCGTCGCCGGCGCACAGGTGGGCATTTTCCCGCAAACTCCGGGCGGATTCGGCGGGAAGCTGGAGATCTCCGGCGACCCTTACAAAGAGATTGCCATCGGCACAAAGGAAGACGGTTCGTTCCTCATTCCCAACGTTCCCGCCGGAGTGAAATGGTACGTCTACGGCAAGATGGCGTCGATTGCGGAACGTGGGGCTACGGGGTCCAGGGAGGTCGCCACCGCGGCAGATGGCTCCGAAGCCGACGTCGGCGACTTCGAAATCCAACCCGGTCTCCGGCTGCGCGGTGTGGTGACGCTGAGCGACGGAGCGACGATCCGTGCGGGATCGCGTGCGTATCTCGCGGGGAACCCCAGGTGCGATAGTCAGGAAGCCGCCCTCGGCCGCGATGGCCGTTTCGAATTCGCGGGCCTGGCGCCTGGCCAGTATCTGGTCTGGGCGGCCGTCCGCGGGTACGCCTTGCCCGGCGGCGAGTTCGACCTGAAGGTAAACGTCGAAGCCGGCATGAGCGATCTCGCTATCAAGCTCGAACGCCGCCGGTAACGCATCAGCGCCGGAATTCGATCAGCTTGACAACCCCATCGACGCCCGGAGCGTCCGCCAGTGGGCGGGCGTATTCGATCCGCACGGGAACCGGGCGCCGCAACATGCCGCAGGCCATGATCGTCAATCCGCTGTCCGCCGCCAGAACGGTGACGCGGCTGGAATCGCGCACCATGAAGGAGCGGTTGCCGGCGGCCGTTTCCACGGTGAGCGTGGCGCCGCTGTCCCGGCAGTCGACGGCGATCAGCCGGCCTTCGATGGAGCGGCGTTCGGGCGCCGGCGTCCGGCCCGCCCGGCTGCCGTCGAGCGCAGCCAGAAACCTGGCGGCTTCGGATTGTTCCTCCTCGTCCCCGGCGGTCCGCTGCCACTCGCGCGCGGCTTGGGCGGAGGCGGCGCCCCGTCCGGCTGCGAGATTGGCGCGGGCCAACAGTTGGAAATAGGCGGCCGCATCGGAGGCGCCGGCATCGTGGATGGCTGCCAGCGTGTCCAGCGCGGCGGAAGCCTGCCCGGCGGCAAGCTGCATGCGGACCAGTTCGAGACGCGCCGCGCCGCGGCCGGGATCGAGGCGCAGCAGCCGGCCCAGCACCTCCATCGCTTCGGGCGGATTGTCCCGCAGCATGCCTGCGTAGTCCCACAGCAGGTCCGGGCCGAGACCGCCCAGGTCGAAGGCCTTTCGATATTCGGCCCGGGCCGCGGCGGCATCGCCGCGATTCGCCATCAAGACGCCCAGATCGGCGTGCGGTTCGGGCCGCTTCGGATCGAGCGCCGCCAGGGCCTCCAGCTCCTTGCGAACCTCGTCCGTCCGGTTCCGCCTCTCCACCAGTTGGAGCAAAACCAGGCGCCGGTCGAATTCGGAAGCCGGCTCGATGGCCTCCGCTTTTGGCGCCTTCGGCAGCTTGATGCGATAGACTTCGTGGCGGGACCCGATATCGCGCAAATACGCCCGCAGATCGGCTTCCACCCCGGAGAGCGGTCTGCCGTAGATTTTCGTCAAGGCTTGTTCGGACGACATGCCGGCCTGGATGGCGGGAAGAATCTTCGGCGCGCCGCCGCGATAATCGGCGCTCAGCTCCAGCATGTGAGTCAGCGCCCAGGACTCCAGATAGAAATCGCTGACTTCCGCGTCTTTGTCGGAAGCCGGATACTCACGAGCGGCAAGAACGGTCCCCAGCGGAATCCAGCCGTACCGCGAGACGTAGCTCCCGAAACCCGGCGGCACGTCGCCCACAACCAGTCCTCCGAGCGTGGGCGTGAGCGTCGAGTACAACTGCGCCAGGCCTTCGTTGAGCCAGATCGGGAGGTCCAGTTTTTGCCGCCGGGCCCAAAGGTGGAAGTACTCGTGAACCGCCGTTGAAAACGCCGCCTCCGCCGGGTTCCCCACCACGATGAAGTCGCGTTCGCTGGACCGCTGGTAGGACGCCGCCTCCCAGTCATGCGAGCGGTATCGCGCATATTCCTTCATGGAGCCGAACACCACCAGATAGACCGGAGGCCGCTTCGCGGCCGAGTCCCCCAGCGCCTGCTGGAAGAAACCGCGCACGAATTCGAAATGCCGCAGAGTCTCCCGCGTCGCTCCCGGGCCGGCGCTGCTGTACACTTCAAAATCCGGCGAGCGCAGGTGAATCCAGGTTGCATCGCCGGCGCCCGGGCAGTTTCCGCAGAGCGCCAGACAAGCCGCCGCTGCCACCGCGGAAGAGAACCGGATGGGCAATGTCACCGTTCCACCTTCGCCTCCAACTCGGCCCACCGCGCGTATAACTCCGCGACACACCGCTCGGACTCCTGCAATTTCCCGTAAGCCCCGGTGAGCCGGCGCGGATCGGCCGCGGATGCCTGCATCTCCCGCTGCCATCCGGCCACTTCGCGCTCGGCTTCCAGAATCCTGGCTTCCATTCCGTCCCACTCGCGCTGTTCGAGGTACGAGAGCTTCCGCCTGGGAGCGTCCGCAGCCGTCGGGCGCGCTTCCTTCACCGCCGCGGGTTTTTCCGCCGGCGGCGAGCCGCGCCACGCCTCCCACTGCGAATAGTCCGCGAAAACGCCGCCCTCGCCGCCATCCAGACCGACCACCATGGTGGAGACGCGATCCAGCAGGTAGCGGTCGTGGCTCACCAGCACCACCGCGCCCGGGAAATCGAGCAGGCTTTCCTCCAGTACCTCCAGCGTGGGGATGTCCAGGTCGTTGGTGGGCTCGTCGAGCAGCAGCACGTCGGCGGTCTCCAGCATCAGCCGGGCGATCATGACGCGCGCCCGTTCGCCGCCGGAGAGCCTGGCGACGGGCATCTCCAGTTGCTCTTCGCGAAACAGGAATCGCCTGGCCCAGCCCATCGCGTGGATGGGCCGCCCGCGACAGAGCACCGAATCGCCCTCGGGGCACAGCGTCCGGCGCAGGCTGAGGCCGGGGTCCAGGTGCGCTCCGCGGTCCTGCGCGAAACTCACCGTGCGCAGGGCCTCGGCGCGCCTCACGCTGCCTTCGTCCGGGTCGAGCTCGCCCGCGAGGATCTTGAGCAGCGTGGTCTTCCCGCTCCCGTTGGCGCCCACCAGGCCGATGCGCACGCCCGGCGACAGGGTGAGATTCAAATCGCGGAACAGCCTTCGCCCGCCCAGCGTTTTCCCCACTCGCTCGGCCTCGATCAGCCGCTTGGTCTGGCGGTCGGAGGCGGTGAAATCGATCTGCGCGGTGGACACGCGGCCGCGCGCCGCCACCGCCGAAAGCTGGCCCATCAGCCGTCCGGCGGCGTCGATGCGCGCCTTGCTCTTGGTGGTCCGCGCCTTGGGCCCGCGCCGCAGCCACTCCACCTCGCGCCGCACCTTGGCGGCGAGCGAGGCTTCCAGTTTCTGCTGCGCCTCGAAAAACTCTTCGCGCCTTTCCAGGAATTCGCTGTAGTTGCCGCCCACCTGGAAGACGCACTGCGGATACGCCCGGTTGACCTCGGCCATCCGCGTGGCCACGTTCTCCAGGAAGTAGCGGTCGTGCGTGACCACCAGGCAGGCGTTGGCGGATTCGAGCGAGCCCTCCAGCCAGAGAATGCCGTCCAGGTCCAGGTGGTTGGTGGGTTCGTCCAGCAGCAGCACGCCGGGAGAAGTCACCAGCGCCGCCGCGATGGCCAGGCGTTTCGCCCATCCGCCGGAGAGCGAGGCCGCTGGCAGCGTGGGGTCCTCGAATCCGGTGCGGCTCAGCATCATGGCGGCGCGCGTGGTCTTCTCCTCCTCGTCCAACGCCAGGGGCTCCAGCGCGGAGCGCAGCACCGAGGCGGGCGTGTCGCCGGGGGCGAATGCCGAATCCTGCGGAACGTAGGCCAGCCGGGTCCCGCGGCGCAGCGCCCTTTCTCCGGCGTCCGGCGTGTCCCTTCCGGCGAGAATTTCGAGCAAGGTGGTTTTGCCGCTGCCGTTGGGCCCGATCAAGCCGGTGCGGCCGCCGTCCGAGAGGCTCAGCGAAAGATCTTCGAACAGGACGCGCGCGCCAAACGATTTGCGCACACCGGTGCAGCTCAGCAGGACGGCCATGTTTCTCCAGCATGGCACATGCAGCCGCGCGCAACAGCCGGACGCTTCCCGCGGACAAGCCGTGTTACGATGCATTGCGGCGGATCATGATCGAGGAACGGACATTGGCGGTGCTCCGCGATCCCGGCGCACTTGACCCCCTCGAACTCCGTGAAGACTGCCTGGTCAACGCGGTCTCCGGCGCACGTTACCCCATCCGCGAAGGGATCCCGGTCTTCGTCACCGAAACCACCGGCCAGAATCGCAGGTACCAGCAAATGTACGACCGCCTCGCGGCGCTCTACGATCCCGTGCTGGCCATCTCGCGCTGGCTTAGATTTAACTCGGATTCCCGCCTGGAGTTCATCCGCGAACTGGAGATCCCGGCGGGCGCCCGCGTGCTCGAGGTTTCGGTGGGCACCGGGGCGAATCTCAAATATTTCCCGCCGGATGCCGAGTTGTTCGGCCTCGATCTTTCGTGGGGCATGCTGCGGCAGTGCCGCAAGCGCATCCAACGATCGAGGCTCTCCGCCGCGCTGTTTCAGGGCGAAGCCGAGCGTCTGCCATTCGCCGGCGACTCGTTCGACGTGGTCCTCCACGTGGGCGGCATCAACTTCTTCAACGACAAGGCGCGCGCCGTCGCGGAGATGATCCGCGTGGCCCGGCCCGGCACGAAGATCGTCATCGTGGACGAAACCGAAAAGCTGGTCCGGAGCTGGTACGAGAGGACACCGGTGTTGCGCCGCTACTTCCGCAACCGGGAGACGGCCGTCCCCGACCCGTCGGCGCTCGTGCCCGCCGGGATGCTGGATGCCCGGTGCCGGAAGTTCCAGTGGGGCTTCCTCTACTGCCTGACCTTTCGCAAGCCGTAGGCCGAGCCTAGTATGATGGGAGTTCCACTACGAGGCCGCTCGTCCGCGAGTGGGCTTTCTCTTACGTAACGCGATGAACACGAATATGCCGGCGGAAGCCGGAGTCACGCACGCGCCCGATGTCACCATCGGCGTCCCTTACCTGCGCTGCATCGGCTGTGACGCCGATGTCACGGCGCCCACCGAGGATTTCGCCTGTCCCGCGTGCGGCGACCGGCTGGAGGTGGCCTACCGGCCGAGCGGCGCCCCGGACCCGGACGCCCTGAAAACGCTCTGGCACGCCCGCAAGCTCTCCGCCGCGCCCACCGACCTGAGCGGCGTGTGGCGCTTCCGCGAGGCGCTGCCGATCCTGCCCGCCGCCAGCGCGCCCGTCACGCTGCGCGAGGGCAACACGCCCATCTACCCGCTGGCGCGCTGCGCCCGATCGGCGGGCGTGGACGCGCTTCTGGCCAAGCACCAGGGCATGAACCCCACCGGCTCGTTCAAGGATACGGGCATGACCACGGCGCTCACCATGGCGCGCGTCAAGGGCTTCCAATGGGTGGGCTGCGCTTCCACCGGCAACACGTCGGCGTCCATGGCCGCCTACGCGGCGCACGCCGGCATGCGCGCGCTGGTGCTCATCCCCGAGGGCAAGATCGCCTGGGGCAAGCTCTCGCAGTCGATGGATTACGCCGCCTCCACCTGCCAGCTGAAGACCGATTTCGACGGCTGCGTGCGCGTGCTGGGCGAAGTGATCCGCCGCTTCCCGCTGTATCTGCTGAATTCCGTGAACCCGTACCGCCTGGAAGGCCAGAAAACCACGGCGTACGAAATGATGGAGCAGCTTGCGTGGGAGACGCCCGATCACGTGATCGTGCCGGGGGGCAACCTGGGCAATTCGTCGGCCCTCGGCAAGGGCTTCCGCGAGATGCTGGCGCTGGGGCTCATCCGCAAGCTGCCGCGGCTCTCCATCATCCAGGCCCGCGGCGCCAATCCGCTGGTGCGCAGCATGAAGGAATTCTCGGGCGAGCGCATCGAGCCGGTGCGCGCCGAAACCCGCGCCACCGCCATTCGCATCGGCAATCCGGCGTCGTGGAAGAAAGCCGTCGCCGTGCTGCGCGAAACGGGCGGCGCCTGCGAGGATGTGTCTGAAGAGGAGATCGCCGCGGCCAAAGCCGAGATCGGCGCCGATGGCGTGGGCTGCGAGCCGGCCTCGGCGGTCACGCTCGCCGGCCTGAAGAACCTGGTGCGCAGCGGGTTCGTGAAGCGCGGCGAATCGGTGGTGCTGGTGCTCACCGGCCATTGCCTCAAGGACCCCGAATACACCATGGACTTTCACCGCGACGCGGCCGCCGCGGATCGCGCGCTACGCAAGCCGCCGGTGCTGCTGGACGCCGATCCGGCCTCCGTCATCGACCTTCTGCACCGGATGGAGATGTGATCGATGGCGAAGACCCCGCCGCCCTTTGCCATCACCCTGCCGGCGACGTCCGCTAATCTCGGCCCGGCGTTCGATGCCGCGGCCATCGCGCTGCGCCTGCACCTGCGGCTGCGGGCGGTGGCGGCGCCGGAGTTTTCCATCGCCGCCAGTGGGCGCGACGCCGAAACCTGCGGGCGCGTGGAGCCGAACCTGGTCCTGGCGACCTATCGCGAAATTCTGCAAGGCGAAGGCCGGCAGCCGCAACCGTTGGCGCTCACGGTTTCCAACGACATGCCGATCGGCCGCGGCGCCGGATCGAGCGCCGCCGCGCGCCTGGCGGCCATCGCCATGGCGGTGCACTTCGGCGGCTTGAAGTGGAAGGACGACCGCGTGTTGGCCGAGGCGGCCTGCCGCGAGCGGCATTTCGACAACGCCGCGGCCTGCTGGCTGGGCGGCGTGGCGCTGGTGTATCCCGACGGCGCGCTGCGTCTGCGGGCGCGCGCCAGTTGGCCGCTGCTGCTGGCGGTCCCGCACGAGACCCTGCTCACGGAGCATTCGCGGGCGGTGCTGCCGGACTGCTACCCGCGCCCGGACGCCGTGGCCAACGTGCAACACGCCATGTTGCTGGCCGCCGCCCTGGTGGAGGGCAATTCCGGTCTGTTGCGCCACGCCCTGCGCGACCGCTTTCACGAGCCCTACCGCGGCCCGCTGTGTCCGCTGCTGGCCCCGCTGCGGGAACTGGCGGCGGAAAAGAAAGGCGTGCTGGGCGCGGTGCTCAGCGGCGCGGGCCCTTCGGTGCTGATGGTGCTCGACCCGGCCGCGCCGGTGGAGAAGACCATGCGCAAGATCGGCGCGCGGCTGCGCGAGCTGGGTTTGCCGGCCGAGTTGCTGCTGACGTCGATGGAAAACCGAGGGGCGGCGGAGAGACGAAGGGTGGGATAAAAAAAGGGGTCAGACCCCTTTTTCCCGGAACAAAGCACGGAATGACTTCGCCCATGCGACGCGCTACTCTAGTTTCAAGGGGGACATGTGCGCGATTACCGAGACACGGTCGTTTCCAATCCCGGCGTGATGATGGGGAAGCCTGTAATCGCAGGCACCCGCATCACCGTCGAGTCGATACTGGAGAGAATGGCCGCCGGAGAATCGGTCGAGCAGATACTCGATGCGCACCCGCGGCTCACCGAAGATGCGGTTCGGGCAGCATTTGCATTTGCGGCCGACGCCCTACGCGCGGATGTCACCTACCCTCTTGAGACGCTCCCCCAGTGACGTTCCTCGCCGATGAGGGCGTCGACCGTCAGATTGTCGAACGCCTTCGCCTGGATGGCCATGAGGTTGCGTACGTGGCCGAGATGTCGCCTGGCGTCACGGATGATGTCGTCCTGATGGAGAGCCGGATTTCGCAGAGCGTGTTGATCACGGCTGACAAGGATTTCGGCGAACTCGTCTTCCGGCGGCGGCAGGCGTCGACCGGCGTTCTTCTTATCCGGTTGTGGGGCCTGCGACCGGCTATGAAGGCGGCCGTCGTCTGCCGGGCGGTCCATGAACATGGGCAGGAACTGGCGGGTGCGTTCGCCGTGCTGAGCCCAGGGAACATGCGAATTCGCCGCGAGCTCCTTCCGTAAGGATCGAGGCACGGTCGATTCTGCGACACTCCGGTCGCGTCCCAATCCAATTCGCCTGTCGCGCTCCCCGGCGGCCTGGCAGCGCTCCGGCGTTCAACCGGATCGCCCGCCGCATGTGCCGCCCATTCACGCTGCGGCGCGGCCCGCACAGGTTCCGGGCGCCGTCCGGCGTGGGAAGATGGGGGCATGCGGTTGCACTTTCTTGTGGCCATGCTGGCGGCCGGTCTCATAGCTCAGACCCAGACCATGACCGTCGCCAATCTCATGGACTGGCTGCGCAACCCCGCAACCGCCCAGGAGAGCGACGCCGCGCTGGCCCGCTTCCTGTACCGGGTGAAACTCGCCGACCGCCTGGACGACGGCGCCCTAGAAGTCCTGCGCACCCAGGTGCTGCTCGGCCCCAAAACCATGGACGCCCTGCGCAAGTTGCGCGACCAGTCCAGGTCCCTCCCCAAACCCGCGCCGCCCGTGCCTCAGGCCGCGCCCAAACTCCCCCCCAACGCCGAAGAGCAGGCCGCCATTCTCGACGATGTGCGCCGCTACGCCCTGGATTACAGCCAGAAGCTGCCCGACTTCGTGTGCCTCGAGATGGAGCGCCGCTCCCTGGCGGATCCTCCGCGCGCGGGGCGTGGCGGGACCGTCTCCGAGCCCGAATGGCGCCAGGTGGACACCATCACCAAACGCGTGAGTTACTTCGAGCAGAAGGAAGACGAGAAGGTCCTGGAACACAACCACGCCTACACCACCCAGGACATGAAGAGCCTCGGCGGCACGCAATCCTGGGGCGATTTCGGAAGCATGATGCGCCAGGTTTTCGAACCGGCCACGGCGGCGCTCTTCGAATGGGCCGGCTGGTTCCGCCTGGGCGGGCAACTGGTGATGGGCTTCGATTTTTCCGTCCCGCTGGAGCGGTCGAAGTATCGCCTGGAAGTGGACAACCGCTCGATTATCAGCGCCTACCGCGGCCGCGTGAACGTCGATCCGCAAACCCACGCCATTCTGCGGGTCAAAGTGGAGGCCGTAAATATTCCGCCGGATTTCCCCTTGCGCAGCGCCTCCGACACGCTTTATTACGAGAACCAGACCATCTCCGGCCTCCCGTTTCTGCTGCCGTCGCAGGTCGAGGTCCGCATGGGCACGGGGAGTTACCTGTCCAGAAATGTCAAGGTGTTCCAGGCATATCGCAAATACACCGCGGATTCCTCCATTAGCTTCGACGACGTCCCGGCCGCGCCCCCGCCCGGCGACAAGGCCAAGGAGATCGCCGAGCCTGGTCAACCGGCCAGGTAGAGGCGTTTGGTTTCCCATGCGAAAATGGTCTTATATGCGCTTCGGCAGCCTGGTGGTGGTGTTCTCGCTCTGCCTGGCCGCGGCCTCGCAGACGCCCATGACGGTCGAGAAACTGGCCGCTTTCCTGCGCAACGCCGCCAACTCCACCGATTACAAATATACCGACCGGGACCTGGCCGGGTACCTCGCCAATGTGAAGATGACCGAGCGCCTGGACGACCGCACCATTGAGGATCTCCAGGGCCAGATCAAGATCGGGCCGCTGACGCTGGCCCGCCTGCGCATGCTGCGCGACCAGTCGCAGAGCCTGGCGGCCGCCAAGCCGGTGGTGGCGCCGCTGCCGCCCAGGCCCATTCCGCCGCCCTCGTCCGAAGAGCAGGCCGCCATCCTGGACCAGGTGCGCGAATACGCCCTGACCTACAGCGCGAACCTGCCGGACTATATCTGCACCCAGGTGACCACACGCTATGGGGCGCCGCTGCCGGGCACGCGCTACGGTGGCGCGGCCGGCGATTCGCCGCGCTGGCAGCAGCTCGACCGGCTGACCATCCGCCTCAGCTACTCCCAGAAGGATGGGGAAAGCTACAAGCTGATCCTCATGAACAACACGCCCACCCAGGTGGACTACAAGAAACTCGGAGGCGCTACTTCGTTCGGCGATTTCGGAACCATGATGCGCCAGATCTTCGAGCGCCACACCGAAACCCGTTTCGAATGGGACCACTGGGGCACGCTGCGCGGCCGGCGCGTGATGGCGTTCGGCTACAAGGTGGCGCTCGGGAATTCCGAGTACCACATCGGCGTCAAGGAAGACAACCTGAACATCACCGTGGGATATCACGGGCTGGTCGAAGTGGATAAGGAAACCCACAAGATCATGCGGGTGACCGCCGTAGCCGACACCATTCCGCCCGACTTTCCCATCCGCCACGTGGAGTCCACGCTGGACTACGATTACATCGAGATCTCCGGCCACACGTTCCTGCTGCCGCTCAAGGGCAACGTGACCGCCACCGGCGCCGATTTCGTGGAGAAGAACGAGAACGAGTTCCGCATCTACCGAAAGTACGAAGCCGAATCCACCATCAGCTTCGGCGACGCCGACGCGCCGCCGGTCCCCGAGGACAAGACCAGGGAAACCGTGGACCCCGGCCAGCCGCCGCCCAAAAGCCAGTAGCCGTCCCTACTTCTTCGTATAGATCTTCTGGAACCTGTTGCGGCCGTTCACCACCAGGAACGTGCCGTCCTTCTGCACGCTCACCTGGATCCACTTCGCCTCGCACTTCTCGTCGATATTGGCGATGAAGGTGTCCGGCGCGTTGTGCTGTTTATCGGCGCCCATGGCGTAGTGCAGTTGCCAGATGTCCAGCACGCCTCGCGTGTCGCGAATGGTCTGCCAGGTGGCCGCGTCGCCGCCCTTGCGCGGGCCGTTGTTCACGATGGCTACGTGCGGGTCGAGCGCCCCCACGAAGGCCGCGGAGCCGGACATCGGCATGCCGTGGTGCGAAACCAGGTACAGATCCACCCGCCCGATTTTGTTCACCGGGCAGACCAGGTCATACTCGCGGTCCTTGGTGAGATCGCCCATATCCACCATGCGAAACTCGCCGAATGCGATCAGCACCCCGACGGACTGCCCGTTCTCGGTGGTGTCCGCGGGCGGCCGTTCATAGCCCTCGCAGGCCGGATTCGGTTCTCCCGCCCCGGCCAGCGGCGCGCCAATCACCTGCCCCGCGGCCGAAAGCACCTTCACGTCCATCCCTTTAATGGGGATGGTGTCGCCGGGTTTGGCCAGGATGTGCTGGCCCTTGGCGCGAAACGCCAGGTACTCGTTGTACAGGATCCCGGCGTCCTTGCCGGCCTCGGTCTGCGCGCCGTGATCCACGAAGTGAAGGATGGGCAGCTTGCCGGCGAGCCCCTGCACGCCGCCCACGTGGTCGTTATGGTAGTGGGTGATGAGCAGATAGTCGATCTTCCTGACGCCCGCCGCCTTGGCAGCGGCCGCGATGCGCCCGGCGTCGCGGTGGTCGGGCCTCGGCCAGCCCGCATCCACCAGCAGGCTCTCCCCGGCCGGGGTGACGAACAGCGTGGCTTGCCCGCCCTCGACGTCGATCGAATAGATCTCCAGGTTCCTCGCCGCCGGAAGCGCCCGGGCGCAGGCCAGCGCCAACAGGACTGGAAGCAGTCTTCTCACCTCGAAAATGGTAGCATGGACCCGGAACGGGAGAATGGCGCAGCGGCCCCCGGCATGCCGGGGAACCGCCGGGCCCGAAAGCCCGTATGTATCGACGGATGCCATTTTGCAGCCAATGCGGAAACCGGGTAAGCGAAGGCGAGGCGTTCTGTACCGGTTGCGGTAAGCGCCAGATGGGGGACGCCGGTCCCACCCGCGCCATGGGCAGCATGGGCACCATCTCCGCCCTCTCGCCGCGCCAGGCGTCGGTCCTATGCTACGTGCCTTGGGTGGGCTGGATCGTGTCTATCCTGGTTCTGGCCGCCCCCAAGTTCCGCCCCGACCGGGTGGTCCGCTTCCATGCGTTCCAGGGCCTGTACCTCTTCGCCGCCTACCTGGTGGATGTGGTGGCCATCCGCCAGTTGGACCCGTTGATGGTCGTGCTGCCCGTCTCCCGGCTGTTTGAAATCATCATCGTGGCCGCCTCCATCTTCGTCATGGTCAGGACCGCGCAGGGCGTGGTCTGTTCGCTGCCCCTGTTCGGCGAACTGGCGCATCGCTCCGCCCACGAAAGCTGGCCCGGAAACTGACGGCGCGCACGCTGGATGGCCCGCTCCCTCCGGCCAATCCCCGATCCTGGTACCCCGCCCGCATGGCCCCCGTGCTGAGTCTGCGGGTGAGCCGGTTCGCATCCAATAAGCACTAATGGTTGTGCAAATAGTAATCGAACGAAATAAAACCACTCGGCCCGGCCGCGGCATCCATGGGCGAAACGCCGCCCTCGGAACCCTGTGCCTGGTCCTGTACGTGGCGATGAGTCTGGCTCTGCACGCGCTGCTGCGGACGATCACCGGGGAGAGTTGGTTCATCGTCAGCCTGGCGGCCTCGTTCCTCGTGGTTGCCCTCCTGTATGGCAAGTTGGAAACGTGGTGCGGGCTGGAGCCGGAGCCCGCGCGAATCCGTTCGTCCGGCGCGGAGTAGCGGGGCAGCTTTCGCACCGGAGCAGCCCTCGACGGGAACACTGTGCTACCATGCCTTTGAAGACCCCCACATCTCGCGGAGAGGTGGCTGAGTGGTCGAAAGCAGCGGTTTGCTAAACCGTCGTAGGGTCAAAAGCTCTACCGGGGGTTCGAATCCCCCCCTCTCCGCCAGCCTCTCAACGCCAACCGTTCATCTGTTTGGCCCGCCTTACCGCCCGTCTGAGGTTACTTGCAGGACCGAGGTGCATGAAGTACTCTTAGTTTTCGCCTGGGTCCCCGTTTGAGGCGCCAGTCGCTGAGTGCGGTTCCGGCTTGGGCGTCGCCGCCGGCGGAACCGATGTCACGAGCGGCAGCGAAGTGCCGAAGTCGCCGAAGCAGCCTTGGTGGCGGGCGGTTCTGCATGGAGCGGCGTGGCGGATTGGGTTCACCGGAACGGGAACTGACATGAAGAAAGACGGGACCAGTAGCGACGCGGCAGCCTTCGCGGTAGTGCTCATGGTGCTGGTGGCGATCGTGGGCCTAATCATCGGCTTGGCCTCGAAATCGCGTCGTCCCCGGCACGTCAAACAGAAGATCGAGAAGCTGAAAGGCGGCCGCTACGCCTACAAAGACAAGAAGGGCCACTGGTGGATCTACGCTCTGAAGCGCACCGGCAAGGCTCTGGCCGATGCCGACATCGAAATACCGGACGTCGAGTCCCCACATACGTGGGTTTCCTCCAGCGGTTCCGCTCGTCTGCCGGTTGGCGGCTCCTGGGCGAAAGGCGAAGAACCGCAGCCCGAAGAGGTCGAAGCCGAGTTGGAAGCCTCGGTCGAAATGGACTCCGAGGGCGGCCCTGAAGCCGATTCCGATGGCGGCGCGGATGCCGACTCCGGCGACTCCGGCGGTGCGGACGGCGGCGATGGCGGCGGCGGTGACGGCGGCGGGGGTGGCGACTAGAAAGCCGCCCGTTCCGCTCCCCGTCATCGGGGGGTCTCCCAAAATCGGACTCCCAGGCCGTATACTAGTATGGATCCCCGCACCAACCTGCGGGACCAGTCTATCCGAAGGACCAACGCAATGAGTCTGAGCCAACTGGCAAAGTGTATTTCCGAGTCGCCCACTCTGAAGCTCAACGAAACGGCGGCTTTATTGAGGGAAAAGGGCGAACCCGTCATCCACCTGGGCGGCGGGGAACCCAAGAGCAAGGCGCCCATCGACGCCATCGTGAACTGCTCGTCTCTGCTGCAAACCGGCGAGGTGAAGTACACTCCGGCCGATGGCATCCCGGCGCTGAAGAAGGCGGTCATCCGCTATACCGAGGAACAATACGGCCGGCTGGCCGCGCCCGAAAACGTCATCATTTCGAGCGGCGCCAAGCAGTCCATCATGGTGTTGCTACACGCCATCCTCGATCCCAAGGAAGAAGTCATCTTCCCGGTGCCGTACTGGGTCAGCTATCCGGAAATGGTCAAACTGGCCGGCGGCGTGCCCGTCCCGGTGACCGCGCGCGACGGCGGCTTCGAGCCCACCATCGACGAAATCGCCGAGGTGGTCGGGCCCTACACCAAGGCCATCATTCTGAACAGCCCCAACAACCCTTCGGGCGCGGTCTACTCCGAGGAGTTCGTCGCCGCGGTGGTGGAGTTGTGCGAGAAGCGCAACCTCTACCTCATCATGGACGACACCTACAACCGCCTGCTGTTCGACGACCGCCCGCCTTCCAACTGCTACAAGTACAGCAAGGACCTCAGCCTGGATACTTCCAAACTGGTGGTCATCAATTGCGTCTCCAAGATGTACGCCATGACCGGCTTCCGCATCGGCTGGGCCGTGGGTGCGCGCGAAGTGGTTCGCGCCATGACCAACATCCAGTCGCAGGAAACCTCGGGGCCGGCAGCGCCCTCTCAGTGGGCCGCCGTGGGCGCTCTCAACGGTTTGCAGTCGTGCATCGAGAGCCTGCGCCTGACGCTCCAGAACAACCGCGACGTCATGATCAAGCGCCTGAACGCCTTTAACGGCGTCAGGGTCACGAAACCGGCCGGTACGTTTTACTGCTTCCCGGATTTCAGCGCCTACGAGAAGGACTCGCAGAAGCTCTCGCGGCTGCTGCTGGACAAGGTCCGCGTGGTTACCGTGCCCGGCAAGGAATTCGGCATGGACGGCCGCCTGCGGCTCAGCTTCTGCGGCGCCATGAAGGAAATCACCGAAGGCATCGAACGCATCAAGTGGGCGCTCGATCCCAACGCCCCCAACGAAATGTTCCTGGGCGACCGCAAGATCGTGAGGGACTGGCGATGAACCCCTACGTCGATCTCGTTTCCCCGGCGCAGGCCGAAGCCGGCAAACTGGCCAGTTCCTATGGCCTGGCGAACCACGGCCTCACCAACCTGCACCGCGTTTACTGGAATCTGCCGACGGCGGCCCTGTACGAGGAAACCGTTTTCCGCGGCGAGGCGCGCCTGTCGCACCTCGGACCCGTGGTCGTCACCACCGGCAAACACACCGCCCGCGCCGCCGCCGACAAGTACGTGGTGCGCGAGCATGCCACCGAGAACCGCATCTGGTGGGGCGAGTATAACCGGCCCTTCAGCACGGAGAAGTTCAGCGCCCTGCTGACCCGCATGTCGGGCTTCCTGCAGGGCCGCGACGTGTTCGTGCAGGACTGCTACGCCGGCGCCGACCCGGATCACCGCATGCCCATCCGCATCGTCACCGAGAAGGCCTGGCACAGCCTGTTCGCGCGCAATATGTTCGTGAAAATCCTCGCCACCGAAGAGGCCAAACGCCACATCCCCGAGTTCACCGTGATCTGCGCCCCTTCCTTCCTGGCCTCGCCGGTTATCGACGGCACGCGTAGCGAAACCTTCATCATCATCAACTACTCGGAACGGCTGGCCATCATCGGCGGCTCCGGTTACGGCGGAGAGATCAAGAAAACCATCTTCACGGTGCTCAATTTCCTGTTACCGTTGGACGGCGTGCTTCCCATGCACTGCTCGGCGAACGTGGGACCGGACGGCGACACCGCGCTTTTCTTCGGGCTTTCCGGCACCGGAAAGACCACGCTTTCGGCCGACCCTTCGCGCCATTTGATCGGCGACGACGAGCACGGCTGGAGCGAGAACGGCATCTTCAATTTCGAGGACGGCTGCTACGCCAAGGTGATCCGTCTCTCGGCCGAAGCCGAACCGCAGATCCACGCCTGCACGCGGCGCTTCGGGACCATCCTCGAGAACGTGGTAATGGATCCCACCTCGCGGCGCCTGGATCTCAACGACGACCACCTCACCGAGAACACCCGCGGCGCCTATCCGCTCGACTACATCGACAACTACCTGCCCGCCAAGATGGCCGGCCATCCGCGCAACGTAGTTTTCCTGACGTGCGATGCCAGCGGCGTGATGCCGCCCATCTCGCGGCTGTCTCCGGACCAGGCCATTTACCACTTCATCTCCGGGTACACCAGCAAGATCGCCGGCACCGAAATCGGCATGGGCGCAGAGCCGGAAATCACCTTCAGCACCTGTTTCGGCGGTCCCTTCATGGTCCACCGCCCGTACACCTACGCCGAAATGCTGAAGGCTCGCTTGTTGCGCACCGGCGCCACCTGCTGGCTGGTGAACACCGGTTGGACCGGCGGCCCCTTCGGCGTCGGCAACCGCATCAGCATTCGCCACACCCGCGCGCTGCTCGACGCCGCCCTCTCCGGGAGACTGGACGCCGTGGAGTATCGTCCCGACCCGGTGTTCGGTTTCGAAGTCCCCACGGAGTGCGCCGGCATTCCCGCGCAGATCCTGGACCCGGCCGCGTCATGGCCGAGTCGCGAAGACTACGACCGCAAGTACAACTCGCTGGCCGCGCGCTTCATCGAGAATTTCAAGCTGATGAGCGACGGCTGCCCCGCGGCCGTCCTGCAAGCCGGACCCAAGCCCGTGGTTGGCCTCTGAGGGGTGGGAGGCCATCGCCTCCCGCCTCGCCCACCGCCATCCTCAGACCGCCGCCGGGGCGCCCGCGAGCTGGCCGTCCTGCGCTGGCGGGCCGCCCTCGATCAGGGCGTAGAGATCCGCCGGGCGGATCGGCTTGGGAAGGTAGCCGTCCATGCCGGCGGCGCGGCAGCGTTCCG
>Ga0209039_10000441_pt1 | contig 40533 bp, 26 predicted proteins | sample BogFormECP12_OM1_FD_188238 | JGI IMG/M metagenome (GOLD analysis project Ga0209039, IMG submission 188238) | Bog forest soil microbial communities from Calvert Island, British Columbia, Canada - ECP12_OM1 (SPAdes) (version 2) | ecosystem: Environmental > Aquatic > Freshwater > Wetlands > Bog ...
GGAAGACATGCCGCAGCCGCCAGTGCTACGCGCCGCCGGCCCCGGCCGCGGCGGCTTTGGTAGCGCTTGCCCCCTTGTATTGGGTGTTGGCGAGCACATCCACGTAACCCGTTTGCACCGCCACGGTGGCCTCTTCGAACAGGAATTCGAATCCCTGGATGAAGGGCACGGGCACGCCGGTCTGCCCCATCTTGGCAAGCTCGGTGGCATACTCGGGCTGAAGCACGATGTTCCACATCATGGGGAAGTTGGACGACGAAATGCCCGTGACATTGGAGCTGACCAGCGTGGCGCCGGTCTGGCTGGGAATCAACTGAAAGGCGAATTGCACCGTCTGCGCCTGTTTGGAGGGGCTGGCGGTTGCGGGATAGACCCCCAGGGCGAGATCGTAGACAAACTCGGTCTCGTTGAACTGGACGGTGAAGACCTCGACGGGATTGGCGGTCGGAACCACGCTGAAGACGCACTGCACGTCGTGGGTGACCTTGGCGCCATCGGCCTGGGCCGCGGTTTCGATCTGCTGGATGTAGGATGTGGAGCTGGGCGAATGTTTCTCGACTGCGGTCACGAAGCTGCTCTGCTCGAGGTAGACCGCGTTCTTGAGCACCTTGAGGTGGCTGAGAACGGCCGAGGGCACCGACTGCTGGGCGAGTTCCGTGAAGGCGGCGCTGGTCAGGATATAGACCTGCTGGAAATACAGGGTCGGCGCACTGGTCGCATTGACACTCACGCTCATCGGAACGCTGGGATAGGCATTGTAGAGAGCTTGCAGGTATGTGCCTTTGTAGGTCGCGGTATTGAGCACCGCGGGATCGGGGAGGTCGCCCGGCTCGACTTCGGTCTTCAGCGCACCGGCGCTGTAAAACGCCCAGTACAGGGCGTTGAACTCGTAGTCGGCCAGATTGAAATGCACGTGCTGCGTCGCCGGCATAGAGGGGACCTGCACGTCGGGAGCCGCCTGGCCCGAGAACGGCGCGCCCTGGAAGGTCACCTGGCCGGTGACTCCCAGCGTCAAGCCTTGATCGTTCGGAAAGCTCAGTCCGTTGATGCCGACGCCGTATTGGTAAACCACCTCGGTGGGCGACGGCAGCAGCGTGCCGCTATCGGCGATGGTGCCGAACAGCGGATTTATGGCGGCCTGGATCGGTTGCGAAAAGTTGACGTTCTCGATGGTCTTCTCGGTGGCGGAATCGACCGTAGGAGCCAGACAAGGCAACCCGGAATACTGCTGAATTACGCTGTTGGACGGAATATTCGGACTGAGTCCGGTGGGGACGGCGTTCACGGCGCCCACGTTGAGCTCGTATCCGCCGCCGGAAGTGGCGGCCAGGGTCATGGGTACGGTAATGTTTAGTGCGCTGATTCCCATTGAATACGCGTAGTTGTTACTGGGGCTGCCCACTGTGGTGTGACCGAAGGCGTAGTACACCACTTCCTTGTACGTTTCGTGCCAGTTGTAGTTCGCGCTGCACTTATTGGCGACGAAGGTCAGGGAGAAGTTGCCGCTGGCGTTCTGCGTGCACGCCTGAAACTGCGGGTTGAAGCCGCTCAGGCTGCCACCGCTCAGCGTGATATTGACGTTGTTCGCCACCGTGATCGAGCTACCGTCGGGGGCTGCGCCAATCTGAATGCTGGACACGTTGATGTTGCTGTTTGCGAGGGCGATCGTTTGGATCGCCTTGAGAATGACATCCGCCACCAGGACCTGGGCGAAGTAATTGATGCCGTCGGGTGAAATGGCGAGAGCAAGGCCTTGCATGGAACTCATTGCATCTTCTCCTTCTCGTGGCCGCCTCGTCCTAAGCGGATGGCGTCCAGGTGCTGATTGACGGTTCGGTCCGGCCTCCCGGACCCAGGAACGATTCGAAATTGAGGGTGAACACGTTGCGCCACATGTCGACGGTCATGCAGCCCGCGTTGACCCCGGTGGTCCGCGCCAGGAACTGGCCGTCCGGCTGGTAGATGTCGAGCAGGAAATCGGTGACCGCGGTTCCCTGTCCCATGTATCCCAGCGTGTAAATGTAACCCTTCAACTCGGTGCCGATGCTCTCGTAGGTCATGGCCGCTCCGCCGGGACCCGCCTGCAGCGCCGCGAAGGGAACCAGTTCCACTATGCTTCCGGCGCCCGATTGCAGGCTGATCTGGTAAGTGGACGGACCGGTGGGATCGGTAATTGTCCACTGGCTGCCGGCGGTGTTCACTTGTACCACCACGTTGGCGAAGACCGTTGCCGCGCTGGAGAGCGCGATGCCGCGCGCGGCCAGGGCGGGAGCCAGATCCGGCGGAACTTGTCCCTGGGCGAGCGAACCGGTATCGGACACGGGAAGGCTCAGCCCGTTGCCGGTAACCGAGATGGGGGCGGTGAGAATGATGTTCTGCGCCTGCAGACCGGCGTAGATATCGGAGGCGACCGATCCGCTGTTCAGGGCGCCCAGGTCGGACGCGGGAACGCTGAACAGCACGGTGCCGCCGGAGTTAGCGACATCGATATCGGCGCCGTTCAGCGTGCACGTGAAAACCCGGCTGTTCGGAGTGGCGGAATCCGTGATGGTCCACTGATTGGAGAGCGAACACCCGGCGGAGGTAACCGCGATCGCCGAGTCCGTGGCGTTCAGTTGGTAGATGTTTCCGCCATCCTGAACGCGCCAAATGGACGATAGCGGATCGCCCGCGCTGGCGAAGACTGCCCGCAAAGCCGCTGAGACAAGTCCCTGATCGAGCCCGGAAAGCGCGGAGGCCGGTGCGCTGCCCACGCTCTGCCCGGCGAAGCAGTAAACCGGGTTTCCATTCACGTCCACCGCCTGTATCCGCGCGTTGCCCTGTTCCAAAACCAGGACGCGGCCATCGGAAGTGACCGTGAGCGCCTTGGGGCCGTCGAACAGGCCAGGCCGCGACCCCTGCCCGCCCACGATGACGGCGGCCACCGCCTGGGCATCCGTCGCCGGCGACGGCGGCAGCGTGAGCACTTCGAGGACGTTGGAATTGAAATGGGCGCCGATAACATAGCCCTGCGGATGTACCACGGCGTCCGTCAGCGCGGGCAACAGGAACTGTCCGTAGCTCTGGCTTCCGCCCATGGGGAACGGCGTGGTGTTATCGAGTGTTACCTGGCGTAACTGGTAACGGTAAGAGGCGCCGGAATTCGTACCGGGCACCGGATCCAGATAGAAGTTGTTCTGGCTCACCGGGGGCGTCGGGTACGGGTAGATGTTGATCTGGTCGGTGAGGCGGTTCAACTGGTAGAGGGCCACCGGCGCGGCCTGGGCGGCAGCCGCGCCACCGCCGGCCCGCATGACGCTCTGTTGCGCAATGCCGATGGTCCATTCGGCGCTGTTGGTCACCACGCTGACCGTGGCGCCCGCCGGCAACGGGTACCCGAACTGGTTGAAGAGAGCGCTCAGACTGGGATCGAGGACGCCGTTGTCGAGGTCGTTTTCGTAATCCGCGGAGGGAACGTTGAACAGCGGCTCGGGGCCGAACTGGTCGTAGACCAGGAAAGGCTGGTTGCCGAAGCCGCAGCCCGAAAACTTCAGCGATGCCTGTGGATTGCTCAGCACGTTGATGTTCTGGAAGGTGTAAATCTGCGACGTAACCGGCGTCGGCGAAGGACACTGCGGCACGGCCTGCCCGGATGCCTCCCAGCAGTAGCCCAACATGTAGGCACGGTCGTTGATGCTGATATCCACCACGGCCCCCAGGTTGTTCCCTTGATCGGAGGCGTTCAGGGGCAGAACCTCGGTGGGCACGTTGTACGTGTTGACCTGGATGAACTGGGAGCCGCCCTCGTTCACCAGGGTAAGGTTGTACTTGTTGCTGCCGTCGATAATGTTCCACGCCAATCCCGGGCTGGACACCTGCACCACGGCATTCGAACTGAGCGTGATGCCGTTGCTCTGGAACGTTTGCTGCACCGTGGAGTCGATCTTTCGGGCATTCAGGTTGGAGGCTTCCGACGAGGGGAGCGAGAATTGATTCGGCTGCCACACGTGCGCCTGCGCCGCGGAATTGAAAACCAGCTTCTGTTTGTAGTTGTAAATGGTATTCGAAGTCAGCGGGACCAGCGTCTCCTGAATGCAGCCGGAAAGCGTGAGGGTGGAACCGTTGGACGGCGGGACGGCCGGGATCCACGATCCGCTCCACTGCCCCAGCAGCGTATTGTCCGCCGCATATACGCCGAACTTGCCCTGCACCATGCCGCCAGCCGGAACCGAAGCGAAGTTTACGGTAACCGGTTGGGAACTGGATGCCGATAACATGGGGCCGTTCTCGGTGTAGAACGTGCCGCCCTGGTACTGCGCGATGGCCTGATAATAGGCGCTATCCTCCGGCCAGATGGCGGGGTTGCCCTGCGATCCGTGAGTCGGGTCCGGGCTGACTACCAGGCTCACCGGCATCGAGCGCGAGACGGTCGCCGTGTAGACTGCTGGCGAAAGTAGCACTTCGACCGTGGTTTCGCCGATCTCCACCAGGTCCACCGCGCGGTTGGCGATCTGGAACGCAATATCCACAAAGGGAATGGCATCCTCGAGTCCGGCTTCGGTAAGCTGTTCGATCACCCACGCCTGCAGATCTTCGAGACCGGCGTGCACCAGAAATCCGGCCATGCCGTCGGCGAATGCGGAGAGGACCGTCTTCAGGTTGTCGAAGCCGATGGAGTTCGTAGTGACGGCTCCGAAGACGCTCATTCCGAGATCCTGAACGACCTTCTGTATCCCCGGGTCTTCCTCCAGTTCGTTGAGTTCGCCGTCGCCGTCGAGCAGGGCGCCGGCTACCAGGAAGAGGATCGGAATCCCATAATTAAAGACCCCCGTCATGATGACGCCGGGCCATACGATGCTGTTGTCCCAGTTGCTGGTGCCTAATCCGGCATGCGCGATCACCGCCGTGCTGGCCGATTCGGGCCAGTCGAAGGTCAGTGTGGTCGGATCGGTGGGCATGGGAATACCCAGCACCACGTTGACCGGGGTCACCAGGCTTATAGGGGCGTAGTCGGTGACCGGGTTGCCGCCCGCGTCCTGGAACTTGACCCACGCGTACAACGACCGCAGATAGCTGTTCATCGAGTTGATGGACATGGTCCCGGTGCCGGGAGCCGCGCCGGGGGTGAACTGGATGCTCGATGGATCGATGCTCAGCCCGTACCCGGGAGTGCGGTTGGCCAGGCTGAAGCTGTAGCCGTCGATGGCCGCCCGGCGGGAACCGCGCCTCTTGGTGGCGCGCGCCATGTCTTGAGCGGTCTGCGCCGCGGGCGTGCTGGGACTGCCCGCGTTGACGCTCCAGACGGAGTTCTGCAGCGCCGTATCGTTTTGGGTGGTGGACAGCGGCAGACTGAGCGGCGCGGCAGCGGCCTGGTAGGTCGTCGCCGAGAGCTGATATGCCTGGACGACCTCTCCAGACTTACTCGGGAACGCCGGGCCCCAGCTCAGATTCTGGCCGTTAAAAGTCGTGGAGTCGCCCTGGGTCTGCCATCCGGCGCCCTGCGAACTGATAACTCCGCTCAAACGGGCGACGTTGACGGCATTCTGCGGGCTGGAGATATGATCGTCCACTACCACTGCCGCAGTGCTCGGATTGGAAGTCGCCAGTTGGGGATGCTGGAACAGAATGGCAACCGCGGTGCTCTGCGATGTTACCAGGTTGGCGGCGTCCAAGGACGTCTGCAACGCGGCTTCCATCGCCTCCTGCCTCGATATCTTGACCTTCGGGCGTCCCGGCGGATGGATTTCGCCCTTGGCGAGTTTCTCGCGGCGATGCGCCTCGTGGGCCGCCCGCGGGATATGCACATGCAGCATCGCCAGTTCTGGCAGGCGTTTGGAGGAATCCTTCGACGGATAGGCCACGCGCAGGAGCATGGCGATATCTGAGGGTAGCTCGACAGCCTCCGCGAAATGAGTGAACTCGCTCCGTCCCTCCGGAGGCAGGGCCGCAAGTGCTCGGTTCTGCTTGCTGTGAGCCTCCAGCGTCGACGGGCTGTGCCGCTTCAGCGGAAACTTCTGCCGGCCTGCGGCTAGATGGAACTCGGATGTCGACGGAAAAACGCCTAACTGGAAATGGAGAGTTACTTTTTCGGTCCTACGGCTTCGCATGATTCCCCCCCGCCCTCGATGCCGCCGACCCAGACGAACGACATCGAAAGTAAAAGTCTCGACGATTATATCCGCGAAGAAATCAAATAGCAAGTGGCGAGGAATCCCACAAAAGTAAACTCGCCTGTTTACTCAGCACACCAACTTTATAACTGAAGTGTAAATTCATCCGCACGGATGCGAATGACCTTTCGTGTTACAACTTGCTGAACCGTGGCGGACACTGTGTCGTCAAGGAAATCCCTGAGGAAGGCCGGCCGTTCGCCAAGCAGCACTTCCTCCCTGAGGAACCCGGGCCCGTTGCAGCCCAATTGCTGGAAGCTTCGCGCCTGCACCAGGATAGCGGGTACTTGGACGATGCCTTTCTGAATCAAGCCGACGCAGCGGTGGTACCCGTCGCGGATGAAGAGACGGCCATGGTATTCCACCGCCTGAATAAAAGACGGCCTGACGGAGACGATGAAGCCGAACATTTTCATGGCCCTGGGCGGCTGACCGGGCAACTGGGAAATGACCACGTCGGCCGCGCCCTGAAAAGCTACATTCAAGTTAGGATTCATCGATGTGAAGGTTGTGGATCTGGCCGAGTAATCCATAGCGGCGCTAAGGTCTTCATTCTTTTCATCAGGGAAGGCCAGCGAGAAGAGTCCGTCCAGATCCTCCTGGCTGTTGCCGGCAACGCGCAAATCGATCTCCTCCATCATGATCTGTTTCTGGAAGGCCAGAACGCTGGAAAGATCGATCATGCGGAGTTGCCAGTCGAGGCCATGCATGGCTTGCTTGACGTCCGGGCGTTCGCCGAACTGTTTGCCGCGAGCCTCCAGGGACGGCGGCAGCGGATCTGTGACGGCGGTGCGGGCGAAGGGCGGGCGCATGGCGACTATGGCCCTGGCGCGCGCCCAGTTTTCAAGATGGGGAGCCTTGTCCTCATCGGGAGCGGGGATGTGTCCGAGTTGGAAGACTACCGACTCTTCGCGGTCCAACCAGGCTAATGGGATACGGACGGAGCGGAACATATGGATTGGCTAAGCTCTCTTTCCTCGATCCTCGGGTCCCAGCACTAAGACAACCCGGAAACGAAATGCCGGACATTCAACCGGAAGACCACGGTTCGAATACCAGACCGATTATAATCAGTTCGGTGCCTTGGCGGAACTCGTCTGCTGGCAGCGTGGCTTGGCACATGTTAGTAATTGCACAAAGGCCGTTACTCCGGGGAACTGGACAACCGCGGCCACCGGTCCCTGCTAACCGGAACCGCCCACACAGACCGGCTCGACCCTGTTCGGCATTCCAGTTGCACCCAGGCCGCGGCTTCCCCGCCAGGTTGCGCGGATCTCGACCGGCAGGAAGGATCGTTGGACGCGTGGCGGGTTATTGCCCGGTCGGCAGCGGTAGGTGAAACTGGGCGGATTACCCGGACGGGTGACATGTTTGCGGAAGGCCGCGCGAGGCGCTACAAAGGTGCATTAGACCGGGAGCCGAGATCTACCAGTAAGGGATTCCCGGTTTTTCGGTGGATATGTATCGCTTCACGGGTTGGACGGTCGCTTTCGCCGAGAGGAGCGTTGCCCCATGAGGAAAGCAGGCGCCGCGCTTGCCGCCGTGGTGGCGGGCATCCTGACCTCGCCGCAGGCAAGCGCCGAAACCCTGTTCCTGCGCGGGAAAGTGGTGCTGGAGGGCGGCGCGCCTCCTGGCAAGCTGGTCTCCATCGAGCAGCGTTGCACCGGCAGCAGTCCCAAGATCGTCGCCACGGCCGGCAAATCGGGGGAATATCTCTGGCGCACGGAAGGCAGTTCTCTGGGGCTCGAGATCGTCACGGGCTCGTCAGACTCCGGCGGAGGCACGTATTCAGTTTCGACTGGGGCCGGCACCGGCGAAGTGACAACCGGAGTCGGCGCCGCGGAGTGCGTGCTGCGCGCCGACCTCTCGGGATACCGTTCCACGACTATCGATCTCACGGACAGGAGGTTGGTCCGGGAGCCGCGCCTGCCCGTCCTGGTGCTCGCACCGGATCGCCCCGGCGTGAATTTGGAGGTCGATTATAGCGGGTCCGTTCCGGGCGCCGTCCGCAATGGGTGGGCGTCCGCCCAGAAGTCCTTGCTCGCGCAAAACTGGGCCGAAGCGGAGCGTCAACTGCAAACCGTAACCGCCACCGATCCGAAGTTCAGGATGGGCTGGGTGGCCTTGGGTCTGGCGTACAACAACGAGAAGAAGCCGGCCGAAGCCCGCGAGGCATTCCGGCGCGCCGTGGCTCTGGACGCGAAGCCGCTTCCGACGCAGCTCATGCTGGCGAGGGCTAACCTGAATTGCCAGGATTGGGCCGAAACCGTGCGCACGGCCGGCGCTCTCATCGCCGCCGACGCCAGACATCGGTACCTCGAATCTTATCTCTACGAAGCCATTGCCCGCTACCATTTGCGGGACATGGATGGGGCGGAGGACCGCGTCAAGGAGCTTCTGCAACTGGACAAGGCCCACCAGATCCCGCGAGCCGAGTATGTTCTGGGCCTGATTCTCCAAGATCGGAAGGACATCGCCTCCGCGCGCGAGCACATGCAAAAGTACCTCGAGTTGCAGCCGGAGGCGCCCGACGCGCCGGCCGCCCGGGCGCGCATCGAGAACCTGGGCAAACCGCAGGCGGCCGGCGTGGATAACGAAATCGACGCGCCCATCCTGATGGCCGTCTCTGCCGGGGAGACCTCCGTTCCCGGCGGGTTGAAGGCCTTCGCCATGATGGCCCACCTGGAGGGCACGCCCACCTACGAGAACTTTTTCCTGGACTATTGCCGGCGGCTCCTGCTGGACGCTTCGCCTTACGCCGAAGACCACATTCCCGCATTCGGCGCGCAGCTCCAGGCCTACATGGCTGCGGTGGCCGAGCTGTCGGCGGCCGGCCAGAAGCCCTCCGACGACACGGTGGTGGTCAGGTTGTCGATGAGCAGCGACGAGGAACGAAACAGAACCGCGCGGCTCCTGCGCTACCTCGGATGGCGGCTGGACTTGACCGGCGAGTCTCCGAAAGTCGAACTGGGCGACCAGCCGTCCGATGGCGTGTGCCAGCGCATACCAGGCGTGCTAGGCATCGACGAGATCGCCATGCGCGATGCGCTGGAAGCCGGCCGGAGCTTCGAGTTCGAAATCCAAACGGACGCGGCGCGCCTCATTGGCGGCGTCAGTTGGGCCGCCGCGCTGAAGGGCCTTCCGCCGTTTCCGGGAGGCATGGCGGAGGTGTTTTCGCGGGATTTGCAGTTCGCCAAGGCCTACGCCGGCCTGGGGGCCATGAGCGTGGATACCGCCTCTGGACTGATCTCCGCCATCGGCGTGCGCGACCTGGTGACCAGGTATGCGGACTTTCTGGCGCTGTGCTCCGGCGCGTTCGCGGCCTCCGATGGCCGTGCGGCCATCCCCGGCGGCCCGGCGGCGCTGCCCACCTGGGCGAAGCTGGCGGGCGCCGATGCGGCCAAGCCCGGGGCGCTATTCCGCGCGCTGCTCGCCAAGGATGGAGGCCGGCTGGCGGTGTTCTATGCCACTCTGTCGCAGGCGGACGAGAGACACCAGCGCTTTTTCACCGCCGATGCCGGCCGCATGCAGCGGTTCTATGAATGGTACCGGGATTCCATCGACATGCGGTTCATCAAGGATCGGCTGCCCGAGAGCTGGCGCCGGGAGTTGTTCGGAAAGCTCCCGCTCGACGATTCCGGCCGGGTGCGCTTTCCTGGAGGACGCGCCGCGTGGTCCAACTCGTCCGGGTCGGATGAAGACGTACTCCTACGATCCGAATCGATGGAGGCGCTGGTCCCCGTGGCGTCCCTGGAAGAGAAGCGGAGGGCGCCGCTCGATGCGGCCTCGGTGGGGCAACTGGTGCGCCACTACGCCGAGTGGCGTTCCCTGTTTCCGTACTTCGAGAAGCTCCCGGCGCTGGGCGCCGCCGAGTTCCAGGCGCTGGCGAGCTTTTCCGAGGCCGCCTCGAACCAGTCCCTGAAAGCGCGCGACACTCTGGTGGGCGAGTGGCACTCGTTGGTCAAGCTGATCGTGCTGGGCGCGCAGGCTGGATCGCTGGACCAGGGAGCCGCGGCGCGCGCGTTTGGCCGGGTCTGCGCCGCGCTCGCCGGCCCGGATCCATCGCCCAACGCCCTGGCGGCTCTGCGGGAGACCGCCGGCGGCCAGGGCAGCGTGGATGAGGCGGTGGCCACGCGGCTGCTTCGCCTGAGCGGGCCGCGCCGCGCGGACTTCGATCTGGTTCGCAAGTTGCAGGCCGCGCCCACCATCGACAACGCGCTGGCCGCGCCCACCCCCTCTACCGCGCTGGCCGCCTTGAGCGGCGCGGTGTATGCCGCCGTGCTCAGCCCTAACGTCCTGCTGGTTTCCGAAGATCCGGGGGCCCTGCGGCGGCATCGCTTCATTCCGGTTGCCGATTCGAAGACCCGCTCCGCGTTCTACCCGGCCGGCCTGGTGCGCACCAACAAATTCTCCGCGTCCCACATGACCGGGGGATTCATGACGTTCGAAGAGATCGCGCGCGGTCTGGCCAGCCACAAGGTGCCCGTGCAATCGGCCGCCGCGCCGGCGCCTGCACGCGGGCGCGCGGCCGCGCCCGCGGTTCGCACCCAGCCCGCCGCCGCCGCTGGGTCGGCGGCCGAGGCTGTCTTCCGGGCCAGCGGGCGGCTGGTGGAGGTGAATGCCACCGTGACTGACGGCCGCGGACGCTACATTGACGACATGACGCCCGCCGACTTTATCCTCCTGGACAACGGCAAGCCCATGCCGCTCGCCAGCTTTGAGAACCAAAGCTCGACGGTTTCCGTCGCCCTGCTGTTCGACGCCACGGGAAGCATGCAGAACGCCCTTCCTCCCCTGAAGCGGGCGGCCCTCAAGTTGATCGGCGAGATGCGCCCCGAGGACGCCGTGGCGGTCTACAGCTTCAACTCCGCGGTCAGCGAACTGCAGCCCTTCACCACCGATAAGCGGGCCGCCGAGCGCGCCGTCCTGCGGGCGCACGCGCTGGGAGGCACCGCGCTGTACGACGCCCTGGTGCGCGTGAACCGCGACCTGGGTGCGCGCGCCGGCAAGAAAGCCATCGTGGTCTTCACCGATGGAGACGACAACCTGAGCACTCTGAGCGCTGAAATCGCCATCGCGCGGGCCAAGGCGGCGGGGACGCCCATCTACACCATCGCCCAGGGCGAAGCCCTGCGCAGCCTCGATTTTCTCGAGCTGTTGGCCGGCATCTCCAAGGCCACCGGCGGCCTGCCGTTCGCTATCCACACGCCGGATGAGATCCTCAAGGTCTTCGAAAGCGTGTCGAGCGACCTGACCCACGGATACCTGCTTACCTTCCAGCCTCTTTCGGAGGAGGGTAATGGCTGGCACTCCATCAAGGTGACGCTCCGCGCCGCGAGGGGCCGCACCGTGCGGGCGCGCGAGGCATACTTGCTGGAATAACGTGGCGCCCCGGCCGTCCCCACGAGGCGCGCCGGCGAGTCCCGGGGCGCGACCTCCGGCGAAGGCCCGGAAAAGATGGACTGTGGCTCGCATTGCAGCCTGTACGGGCGGTCTTCGGTTGACAGGATCAGGCGCGTATCTGATCGCAACCGGCTCCATGGCGCCCTTACCGGGTGGTAGTGGACTGGGTTGCGGGGCTGGGCACGCGCGTTTCAGTTCGCAGGATAGATGATCCTTCCGCCACGAATTGCCAGCCGGACCCTTGAGAGGGCCGTGATATCCTTCGCCGGGTCGCCTTCGAGTACGGTCAAGTCCGCATCCAGTCCAGTGGCAATGCGTCCGGCGCGGCCGGAGTATCCGAACCGCCCCGCCGGGTTGGTCGTCAGGGCCGCCAGGATTTGCGGAAAGCTCATTTCCGCACGCGACATCAAGGCAAATTCCGGCGCGGTGTGCGCGAGAATGTCCCCGCCGCCGGCAATTGCGACTTCGAGACCAGATGAGTTCTGCGGGTGTGCAAACACAGGCAGGTGGCGCAAATGGGCTTCCGCGACGGCGGCGCTGACCATCTCGAGCGCCATGTTGGCGACCTTCCCTTCGCCTTGCATGGAACCGGTAAAGAGCTTGATACCGTCGGCGCCACCCTGGGCGAGCGCTCGCACGCGAGCGGCAGCCTCGCTGGGCGTGGCAACCACCTGCATGTCAATCCGGTTTGCATTGAGAAAATCGAGGATGTAGACGGGTGGCTGGGTCCAAAGCGGTTCCCCAACGGTTAAAATGCGGGGGCCGCGAATCTCACCGTTTTCAATTCGATGGCGGAGTGCAATGGTATTATCGAGCACCGAGGCAATGTCGAAGACCGTTGTAAACCCCCACCGGTCAAGCATCTGGTCCAGTTGCCCATTCAGTTCAACCGCGCTCGTGCCGGAAACGTGGAGAAGGCCTGGAGTGAGGATGTGGACGTGGCTGTTCCAGAACCCGGCGACAATGGATTCTCCCGAACAGTTCAGGACCCGGGTCCCCTTCGGAATCGTGACGGATGCGCGCGGACCAATACCGGCAATTTGCCGATCCTGGATGACAAGAGCGGCGTCGGCGATAGCAGGCGCTTCTGGCGAGCGGTAAACGGTGGCGCCGGTAAGGGCAATTCCGGCGGCCTGGAGAGACGTAGCGCACAACACAGCCGAAAACACAACGGCGCGCATGGGTAGAACAATTGTAGCGCCGAGGGAAAAGCCCGCAATTCAGTGGCGTGAAGAGGTTATATGGAGCCACTCTCCGGGAGGTAGCAGACGCGTTCACTGACAGGTGGCCAGAGCGGCCGGACAACTCATGTTGAGGCTACGGGCGCACTTCCGCGGCCCGGCCGCGCGCGAACAGGAACGTCGCCCGCAGGCGCGTGCGGCGCAGCGGCACGATCTCGTCCAGTTCGGGACCGCCGCCCGCCACGCGCATCTTCGGGTAGGCGCCGCCCAACAGCACCGCCTGGAAGGCGTCAAAGCCCTCGTCGATCAGCAGTGCATTGCGCGCCCCGGCATCGCGCAACCTGCGGGCCGCGGCCGCCAGGGAGTGACCCTGGCCTTCGCGCGGATTGCCCTGGCAAGCCAGGCACAGCACCCGGCCGACGTCGTCCAGGCCCACCATCGACCAGCCGTAGCAACTCCTCCTGAAGTACACCTCCACCAGCCTGTCGTCCTCTGCAACGAATCGGTACTGCCCGGGTCCGAGATCGTCCCAGGACTCCTTCACTTCCGCATAGCCGCCATCCCTCATCGCCCCATTTACCTGGTCCACGGAAGCGCCCAAACCCTGGTGCAGCCGGCTCACAAACACTGGGCCTGTCATAGCCGCACGTTGCAGGTTGATGTCGTCAATGAGCTGCGCCTCACCGATCCAGATATCGTCGGAAGTTTCCCCGCCGAAATAAGAGCGCGGCCGCTTGCCCTTACCATCGAGGGGACCGTCCGGGTTCAGGTTGGGCATTTGCAGGAGATGGCGCAGGTCGCTGTACTGGTGGGTGCGGCGGCTGATTCTTGCCGGTTTGCCGTCGCGGATCACCTGCTTGGCGGAGACCGCGAACTCGATGCGATTGCCGCAGCACTGCCACTTTCCGTCACGCCAGGTCCAGACTTTGTCGTCCGTGGTAGTCCCGTGACTGTTGAACTTCAAATCTTCGATGGTCATGGCCGGATCCGCGCCCGGCTTCCACTTGACCAGGCAAGAGTAGGCACGAGCGCCCAGGGGCTCGCCGTGAAGGAAGACGAGCGCGGTCTTGCCGTCCAACGCCAGCGGCGAGTTGATGAAGGCGACGTGCCAGAGGTTCATACTCAGATCGCCGCAACCCTGCTGGCCGACGATTTCGTACTGTGGGTAAACGTTAGCGAATTCCGCGTCGTGCGCCGCCAAACGCGGATTCTCGTCGACGTACGCTTGCAGCGTGCGGACCGCTTTGCGCTTCTCTGCGGGACGGGCCTTGCTCGCCCGCGCCTTCGCGAGTGCGGCCAGACCTGTTTTCAGGTCTTCATCGCGCCTCGCCTCCTGGATGAGCCAGGAGCGTAGCCGCAGGCCGTCCGGATGGCTGGTCACTTCTCCAGGCGTCTCCGGATAGAGGTGCTCCATGAAGGGAGAAGCACGTCCCGTGCGCTTGATTTCGGGGCCGTTCTCGCGGCCGTGAGTAAAAGTCAGGAACATCTCCTCGCCCCGCCGCGGGTCGAACTGCACAATGCTCAATAGTGTGGGCACCCGCTCATAGATGACTGGGGCCGGCATGAGATCCTCCCGTTCGCCTCTTATCGATCCAGCTCCGCCAGAGACCCTTCGGCAGCGGCGCGGACCGCTGCGTCGCGGTGCGAGGTACGAATCTCGTCCAGAACGCGCAGGATGGCGTCCGCCGCCGGATGCAGGCGCCGCGAGGGGCTCGCGCCGCGCACCCGGATCGCTCCGCGCGTCCGCGGGGCGCCGGCCGCCCGTGGACTTCCTGGCCCCAACTCCCGGGGCCAGGCGGCGATCGCCAGCCGGGCCAACCCGCGGCACGCCGCCTCCGCCGGCCGCGGATGGGGATCGGTCCGCGCAACCAGTGCCAGCGACTCGACCGCCCGCGGGCCGCCAATTCGGCCAAGCGCCTCCGCGACGGCCTCGCGGACGCGCCACTCGGGATCGGTTCGGGCCAGCCGTTCCAGAACCTCCACGGCGCCCTCGCCGCCGAGTTCGCCAACGGCAAGCACGACGTCCCGGCGGACCTCCCACCGTTCGTCGTCGGCAGCCGCCAGCAGAGTGTCGAAGTCTTTTGCGGGAATCGGCTGTGCCGCGGCCTGAATAGCCGTGCCTCGGCCGCCACGCCGCTCGCCGGTCTCGCGCAGTTCCCTCACGGCCTCGCGCCGGGCGGCCTGCCCCGACCCCCGGAGGACCTCAAACAGTTCCTCCAGCCTATTGGGATTCGCAGCCATCGCGACCTCCACCTCCGATTCTGCCACGAAAACGCCGCGACACAACACCAAATTCCGCGCGAAGTCCCCCGAATCCGTTGAGGGCCAGCCGGAAATACCCGGGGAGTCCCGTGATCACACCCTCACTGGCGAATCACAGGCGAAGCAACTCCGGCCGGCCGCCGGGAAGGCAAAAAACGTGTGCGCACGGCGCGCGTGATGCGCTAGCATCATGGAGTGGTGGCGCCGCTCGCCAGTCCGGGAGATGAATGCGCCGGCATCGACGTGTTGCTGGCTCGCATTCGGAAAGGCGACGAAGTCGCGCTGGATCAGCTTTGGCGGATGATCCGGACGCGAGTGTTCGGCTGGGTCCGCAGCGTTTTGGGCCCCGTCGACCCTGAGGACGCCGCCCAGCATGTATTCAAACAACTCTGGGACAAGACGCCGGGGTGGGCAGGGTGTGCGCAGTTCTTCAAGTGGGTCAAGGTGGTGGCGAAGAGGGCTGCGGAAGACCAGCGGCGCCGCGACCGGGTCACCCCCCCTTTGCCTCTGCCCCCGGACGTAGTCACGCCTCCGAAGCCCGTTTGGAAGAGCGTCTACCTCAGACAAATCATCCGCATCGGCCTCAGCGACGTCAAGGCACCGCACCACACCCTGTGCCTGCTGGCCAACAACTTCCTGGGGGACGACCCCCTGGAGATCGAACTGCGGCGCAGGACGCGGCTCGGAGAGTGGCTCCAGGACATGGCCATGCGCTGCCCGCGCGAGACGCCGGTGGAGGATGAAGCCGCCTGGAACCGGTGGTTTCTGCCGCTGCGGGCGAGGATGCGGGCGGAGCCGCTGCCCGGCGACTACTCCGGTCCGCCCAGTGTGCTGTTGGAGCAGACCTGTCTCGATCATTACGGATTGCCGGGTGACCGGCACAAGGCGGCCAACGTGATCACGAAGTGGGTGTTTTCGGCCAAGCGCCGCCTGTTTGTGGCTGCTGCGGTAGAGATACGGGCGTCGCGTTTTCCGATTGAGGATTGAGCGATGGAGAAGCGCAAACGATCGGACCACATCAGCGAGGAGGAATTGGTCCAACTCGTCCTGGACGAGCTCCCCTTCGCTCGGGAGGCGGACGTTCTAGGGCATATCGCCGAGTGCGACGAGTGCGCTGCACTCTCGCGCCAACTGCACAGCCTTTCCGAAACGCTGGAAGAGATGGCCCCCGCCGGGGCCCTGATCCACCGTGTCGCGGCGGCGGTGCGCTCTGTTATGGGCTGGGCTCCTCGCGTGGCGAAAGTAGCCGAAGATCTGGCTGCTCTGGCGCTCGGCGGCGTGGTGGCGGAACCTGCCCTGGCCGGCAGCCGGCTGGCATTCATGAACCTGCCCGCCGGGAGCGGGGGCCTGCCGCCGATGCTCGGCGAAGGCGCCGGTCCCGGCGGGGCCGCAGTGCGGACGCGCGGCGCAATCAGGACGCGGGCTGCGACCGACAGCCCGATTCGGCCACAAGGGGCGGTGCCAGCGCGCGGCCGGGTGCGTGCCAGGGTGGGCGCTCCCGCGGCGGTCGAGTTCGACGATTCGCCAGCGGGGCTTGAAGTTCGGCTCACCTCCTGGCCTGAAGATCGGACGCCCCCGACCCTCGCCGTGGTTCCGAAAGATGGCGCGCCTTTTCGGGCCGGGTGGGAGGCTTCCGGCGGCATTTGGCGGGCGACTATCGACAAGCCCGCCGGGAGTTTCGTCATCATATTCTGCGGGACGGTTCCGCCGGCCCGCTGACGCGCGGCGACTTCGGTGTTGCGGCGGCCGATATGAGATATTAGGATCTACTTCATAGTCGCGGCAGAACTGGCCGGTGGGTTGTGGCCGGATAGATACGCGAAGGGAGAAGTTCCAATGGACCGGCCGACGATTCCCGGCAGCGCTGAGTTGGACGCTTTTCGCCGCAGGTTCGGGGTGGTTCTCGAACGGACCTCAGAGATCGCGACTGAGCGTACCATACTTTTGCAGGACCCTCTGCTCAAGACGGACGTCGCTCATCTCTGGGACACGCCTCCCACCAATCAAAGGAACCCCCGCCCGGCGGCGGACATCGGGGCTTATCGCGCCTGGGAGAAATGCAAGTGCGTCACCGCCGACCTCGAGGTAATCCAAGCCTACTACGACCTGTTGAAAATGCCGCCCCCAGGTTTTCGTGAAGCTGGTCCGCGAGAGTTCCTTCACTTCGATCCTGCCTCTGTGAATGTGGGTATCGTTACCGCCGGTGGCATCGCGCCGGGCCTGAACATGGTGGTCCACGCACTGGTTTCGCGTCATCGTTTTTACGGCACGAAACGGATCTATGGGTTTCGCAACGGGTTCCGCGGCTTTTACGGGACCATAGGGCATGACGACCCGGTTCTTCTTGACGATGACAACACCCGCAATTGGATCCACCGCGGCGGCACCCTCCTGGGCACCTTGAGGGAGGATGGCGCCGACATCCCTGCCGTCGTCGATCGCCTTCAACGCATGGATATCAAGATCCTTTATGTGGTGGGCGGCAACGGATCGCTCAGCGCCGCCCACGAGATCTCGAAGGAAGTCGGTCGTCGTAAACTCGGGATCGCCGTGGCGGGCGTCCCCAAGACGATGGACAACGACGTTCGGTGGGTATGGCAGTCCTTCGGGTTCACGACCGCCGTCGAGGAGGCCACCAGGGTTATCAACATTCTCCATGAAGAAGCCCAGGCGAACAACAGGATCTGCGTCGTTCGTCTCTTCGGGCGGAATTCAGGCTTTGTCGCCGCCAACGCAGTTCTCGCCAGCGGAGAAGTGGATGCGGTGCTGATTCCGGAGGAAAATCCCATCGACTTGGAGGTGGTCCTGGAGCATATTGGTCGCGTGCTCTCGAGTGAAGGCCATGCGGTGATTGTGGTTGCGGAAGGCGTCGGGAAGGACGGAGGACTGACACCGCAGGCGCTGTTTTCCGAGTTGAGGTCGCGGTTCAAGGATGTGCTGCCGGGCCGCTACGGGGCTTTCGAGAATGAACCCCGCCACCAGATTCGCGCGGTACCCGCGGGTCCCGCAGACCAGACTTACTGCCGGCGTCTCTCGGACCTTGCGGTGGACAACGCGTTGGCCGGCTTTACCGATTTTATGATCAGTTGCTGGCTGACCGAATACGTACTCGTGCCGCTGGAATTGGTGGCGGGGAGAACCAAGCAAGTGCCTACAGGCGGCATTTTCTGGAAAGAAGTCCGCAACAGCACGCGCCAGCCGTCATTCCGGAGAGAATCGGCTCCCTTACCAAGTAATTGAGGTATTATTACCCTGGAATCGAGGCAGGCAATGGAAAAGCTCGCACCGGCATTAGTCTTCCGGCAGTGCGTAGAAGTTCAAACGAGTTTCATACGCAGTTTGACCTCCGAAACGACCGTAGAACATCTGATGGGTGAGGTGGTTTCCACGGTTGCAAAGCTACTGAAGCCGGACGCGTGCGCTGTTTTTACCGCTGATCGACAAAATGGGCGCGCGGTCCAGCGAGCCGGCTGGGGCTACCAGCAGCGGTTCACCGGCGAGCGAGATGTCCGTGTCGTCCCAGCCAAAGAGGTTCCTGATGTACCGGAACCTGGCTCTGAACTGGGTTTGACAGGATGGATTCTCTCCACGGGCAAGCCCTTTCTTGCCCGGACTCCCGAGGAGTTTCTGGCTCATCCGCATCATTCTGGCCGGTTCGACAAGGTTCAATTGCCCGACCGAAAACTGCTTGTGACGAGCTTTCTGGGAGTCCCCTTCCGCGGTCCGCGCGGCGAAGTCACCGGAATGATCAAGGCGGAGCGCCGCCTGGCCGATCCCGGAGAATCACAGACCGGGCCCACGGAGCCATTTGCCGAAGAGGACGAACTGGCTTTGGCGATGATCGCACGGGTAGCCGGCAGGGCCGTCACATATTTGGAGATGGCGCAGCGAGGCGAGGAAATCGAAGCTGTCACAGCCTGGGCGTGCGACGTAGTCGCCGAGGCTGCGGCCATGGAAGAAGCGTTGGACAGCTTCCTGGACACGGTGGTGCCCGTCACCGCCGCTGCCATGTGCGCCGATTCCTGCGGAATATTCCTGATGGACGAGCGCGGCAAGACCCTCACACAGCGCGCCGGGAGTGGCACCCAAGAGGTGCGCAGCGTGATTCGGGCCTACACCTTGCCCGACCCCGAAGTTCTCGGCGAGTGCATCAGTCGGACCCAGTGTGGGCCCTCCACATGCCCGCACTGGCAGGAACGCAGCAAGGAGCCGCATGACAGCCCGAAACGCGTCGGGCTCACCGCCTGGATTGCCGTTACAGGTAAGCCCTTCCGTGCGCGAAACTTTGAGGAACTCCGGGCCCACTGCCATCATCGCGGCGCATACGACAAGTGGAATTTTCCGGACTTGCAAACCGAATGCGGGGCCTTCCTTGGAGTGCCGCTCCGCGTGGGTGCGTCCGTGACGGGCGTCATAAAGGTTGAGAACCGGAGTGCAAAGGGCGCCGCAGTCGAGCGGGATTTCCCGCGCGCCCGGCAGCAATGCTTCGAATTGCTGGCCCAAGATATCGCACTGCACATTAAGCAGATACAAGCGCAATCGCCGGATCGCTATACCGTTGTTCGAAAAGCTGAGCGCACCATCCTGGAGATCTTGCGGGGTGGAGCCGATATCCCCGAACTGGTGGGCAAAGTCATCAGGCAGACGAAGGATCTCTTTAACGCCGGGGCCTGCGCGCTATTCCTCAAAGAGGGCAACAAGCTCAGGCAACCCAAATGGGCTGCTGCGGGGTATGCCGATCGCGGTCCCCTGCGCGAATACCCTTTGGTGCCAGCCGGGGACATCGAGGTTGATCCCTCGCAAGATGAAAAGGTTGGTCTGACCGTCTGGATCGCCGCGATGCGAAAGAGTTTCACTGCGCGCAGCAACCAGGAACTGGTCATGCACCCGCATCATAAAGGCACCTTCGACGAATCTAACTTCGAGCAGGAGAAAGGCGAGCGGTGCGAATCCTTCATGGGTTTTCCGCTGTTAATCCAGGATGGCGATCACCAGGAGCTTGTGGGCGTACTCAAGGTGGAGAGCAAGCGGCGTGAGGCCGGTGGCTACACTTACTTCAACGAGATCGATGAGCTCGTCTTCGAACTCATCGCCAATAGCGTGGCCACGGCTATCCAGAACGCGCGCTTGCTGGAAATGCGGCGAAAGGCCGAACTGGCGCTGGCGGCCAGCGAGGCGAGACAGGGGACATGGACCGAGTTCAGCGGAATGGTCGCCCATCGGATTGGCACCGAGGCGGCTGTGATTCGCGGGGCCTACCGCTGGCTCGGCCAGGACCTGGCGAGAGCGCCTGAAATCCCGGGCGTCGAGAGGAACGTGACTAGAATCGGCGGTTCGTTGAGCCGGCTGGAGGGCTTCGTCAAGGAATTCACTCAGTATGCGGCTCCGCCAGTGTTGAAGATGGGCCGGCTGAACATCAACGCTCTCTGCGGCGAGCTGCGGTCTTATCTCGCCGCGCAGCCCATTACGTTTTGTTTGGCGTCGGACCTGCCCGACCTGTGGGGCGATGGGGGCATGCTCCTGGACAGTTTCAAGGAGATCGTGCAGAACGCGATTACGGCCATGCCCAATGGGGGCGAACTCACCATCAAGACATCTGGGGGACTGCGGGAGGGCGTGGTTCGCGTCGAGTTTCTGGACAGCGGGCCGGGGATCGCATACGAGATCAAGAACAGGATTTTCGAGCCGGGCTTCACTGCGCGTTCGGGCGGCACCGGTCTTGGGCTGGCTATCGTGCGGCGAGCGATTCAGGGGCATCAGGGCACCATCGAGGAGACCGGCATTCCCGGCCGCGGAGCGCACTTTGTGATCGAGTTGCCGCTATCGGGATCAAAGCCCCGCGAGCCCGGCGTCCCACCGGAACGGGTGCTGATCGTGGAAGACAATACTTTTATCCGCGAAGATCTGGCCAGGATCGTGACTTGGGACGCCCCGGAACGGCAGGTGATTGCTGTTCGCAACGAATTGGAGGCGCTGGACAAACTCAGAACTGAGAAGTTCGACCTGGTAATCACCGATGTCAAGCTCGATGAAGCCGGAGGCACCCCGACTGGCGGGTTGGTTGTCCTCGAGGCGGCAGGTGCCAAAAGCGAGCCCATACCGGTTATCGTGGTCACGGCCTATGGCAAGACGCGAATTCCGGGCGAGGATGCCGAGGGGGGTCCGATCCCAGTCGAGGAGCGAGCGAACGGCCTGGGTTGTTATCGCTTCATATCCAGACCGGATCCGACGCGGGACTACCTCGAAATAGTTCGCGAAACCGTGACACAGGTCTTCCAACAGCGCAGCCAGCCGGATCTACAAATACTGCCCGCTGTTCGCTAAGAGGTCCAGGCCATGCATCGCATTCTGGTTGTGGAGGATCATCCGGATTTCCGTGAGGATTTCGAGCGGATGATTCGGGTAACATCGCGTGATTGCGAGGTCATCATCGCGGTCAATGAGCAGGAGGCCTGCCAACGCCTCCGCGCGGGGCGGTTCTCCGTGGTGGTCACGGACATCGATCTCTCCCTCACCGGCGGAAGCCGGACTGGGGGCCTGCTGGTTCTCGAAGAAGTCAAGGGGCATGCGCCGGAGTCGGAGGTAATCGTTGTGACATCGGGAGACCCCCGTCACAGCCCGGAGCGTGTGATGGACCTGGGCGGAGTGTTTGTTGACCGCGTTGGCGAACACTACCAGGAGGTCTTCATGGGCGTCTTCGCCGGCGCGCTACGCCGGCACGCTGCCACGCAGGCCCACCGTCCACCGGAGCTGATGCTCCATATCCCCGATCAGCCCCACGAGCGGCTTCGGTACCAGATTCTTCCCGACGATCCGCTCGAAAGGTCCGTCCACGCGCCGCTCAACCTCGAAACGTCGCTCCTGAAGGCGGTTTCCGCGGCAGTCGGGGCGCTGACGGCGTCCGAATTTCGCCATGAACAGGACATCCTGGCGGGTTGGATCGGCGATCATATCTGGTCAAAGACGTTCGGGGAGCACACGGATCTCGCGCGCGCTCTGGGACAGGCTGAGTCGGTTGCCGCGGAACGTAACGTGGCCATTCGCATCGTTAGCGGCCCTGCGGACCTGGATGTTCCTTTTGAACTGATTCGGGACCGGGACAAGTATCTGGCCTTGCAGCATCCCCTGATCAGGACGATTCAACCGGCGCCGAATGCTGCACCACGCGGCACGCTGCCTGAAGAGATCTCCGGCTGGCGAGTGCTCCTGATCGCTGCCGATACCTGGTCCGATGATCTTCCCTGCATCCCGGGTGTGGACGACGAGGTTCGCGAAGTCAGCGAGGTCTTCGAGCGGCACAACGTCAAACCCACGGTCCTCAGGAGTTGGGACGCCACCCGATCGAGAATCGAAACCGAGCTGAAGCAACCGTGGCACATCGTGCACTTCGCTGGGCATAGCGTTCATGACCCTGACGAGCCCGCGAACAGCCGCCTTCAATTATGGGATCGGTCCTGCACGGAATCGCAGTGGAACGACATCCAGGCGCAACGCGCCAGCGTCAGTCAGTTCCGGGGCCCGGTGGCGGCCATAACGACTCATCGCCTCCGCCAGTGTCTGCCCTCCTCTCCGCCTTGGCTGATGTACCTGAGTTGCTGCCACTCGGCGCAGGCTGCAGGCGCCACGCAGGCGGTCTACAGCAAGTCGCTCGGGCTCGTAGACGCGCTGATTCAGAGCGGCGTGCAAGTAGCCGCCGGACACCGCTGGCCGGTCCTCGACGACGAAGCCTCGGTGAAGTTCGTGACCACGTTCTACGAGTCCCTGCTGGAGATCCGCAATCCGAAGCAAGCCATCCTGCGGGCTCGTCAGAGCGCGCAGGCGCATGAGGCGCACTGGGCCTCGGCCGTCATGGTCTTGCAGACGTGAGTTCGGCGGATAATGTTGATCGGGCTTGCCTTCCTGGACCCACGGGTGGAACGGCCCGAACGGGCGGCCTTCTGGCCCGGCCGGCAGGTAGCGCTGGCGGGATACCCGCTGCGCCAGGCTTTCGACCCGAACTCATCATCGGCAGCATCGGCTCCGGGAAGCCGATCCAGGACCCGAGAATCCTGGACTCGGACGGCCATACGGTTGGCTACGCGTTCCACTCTCTGGCGTTCGGCGAGGACTTCCAGAGGGGCGCCGACGATAGCCAAGGCATCAGCGGCGGCCCGCTTTACGATTGCGCGCTGAAGCGGATCGTCGGCGAGGATTTCGCCGCCTGGGACGGCCGGCGGCGCGTGTTTGCAGCCGAGTTGAGCTGGTTGAAGGGCCTGTGGGAACCGTTCGCCGGGATCGCCGAAGAGTTCCTGATCCCGCCCCACCCACCGCGCGGCGTCACCGGGAAGATTGTGTTCGACAGCCTCATCGAGCACCGTACGCGCGGTTTTGTGGGCCGTTTCGTGGGCCGGGAATGGCTAGCCGAGCGGCTGGGCCAGTTTCTGGAAGCGGAAGACCGCGGGTATTTTGTGATTGAAGGCGCCATCGGCATCGGCAAGACGGCCTTCGCCTGCTGGCTGGCCGTGCAGCGCGGCGGCAAAATAGGACATTTCTACTTTGCCTTGGCACACCCGGCGTCCACTGTGACGTTTCTCTGAATTCCCCGCCATCCTGCTGACGCTCCTCCGCCTTCCGTTGTGATCACGCTCTCCCTGCCGGCGTGCTCCCATTTTCGCGCGATCAAGAGAAGGATGAATAACCTCGCTCCTCCCTGCGGTAACCGGCGCTCCGCCCCGTTGCCCAAAGTGAGCGCGGCGGTGCGAGGCGAGCCGGCGCGCCGGGAGGACGCGCAGTGCGACGGACCGGAGCCGAAGACGGCGGAGGGAGGAAACCGAGGATCAACGTGACGCGGTCGCTGCGCGATGCGATCCAGGACCTGGAGCGGGCCGTCGAGAAAGCCCAGCGGGCGCTCGACGAGCTCTACACAGTCGAGTGGGCGACCAGGGACACCTTGGCCGCGGATGCGCGGCGCGCATCCGCCCGCAAACCGGCGGCGCCGGCCGGACCCGCGCCCGCCGCCCTGAACTTCCAGTTCGACATGCTGGAAAAGGGCCGCGCCGCCGTCTCCTTCGCCGGAGGCAAACGGGTCACGCTGCCCCCGGCCTTGGCGGCGCTGATCGCCATTCTCGCATCCGGCCAGGACGAGTCGCCGGACGAACTGGTGGCGTGGAAGAGCTGGGACCACATCGGCCTAATGCTGCATACGCGGTTCCAGCGCAAGTTCAATCACCACGCCGTGTCGAACCTGCTCACCCGCCTGCGCGGCGCCTTCCGCGCCGCAGGTCTGGACGAGCGGCTTATCGAAAGCGCGGATCCGCTGGGCGCGCGCCTGCGGCTCAAGCGGCACGCGGAGGCACTGTGCGCCGGATAGCTGGGCATGGGTAGCCGACCCCTCAAAACGCCAAACAGCCGCCATCGAGGCGCCCCGGCGCCAAGATACGGCGGAGTTATGCACCCTCTCTGGGTCTCACCGTTGCGTTACGCCAAACGAGTAAGAGTCCACGTCCGCAAACCCACCGGAGTCCGCGGTCCGCTGCAAGGTCAGGATGTAGTCGCCCTCCGGCAACAGGCGGGAATCCAGCGTCGCCGAAAGCTCCACCCCGGAGCCTACCCACTCCGGTTGCAGAATCCCGCTCGCCCAGACCTGGCGCCGCCCCACGGTTTCGACAACCACCCGGTACGCCCGGCCGGGAGGGCCTCCGCGTAATTCCAAGCGGAGCCGAATGTCGCCGGTCCCCGCCGGGACCTCCAGGATCTGCGCCTTTCTCCCGGCGGACATCGGCGTGCCCGGGGTCAACACAAAGGAGCCGGCAACAGCGCCCCGCGCGGCCTCGAAACGGTCCAACTGCCGGCGGGCTCCGACGCCCCACACCCCCAGCCACGCCATCGACGCGACCACCGCCAGGCCCGCACAGGCCGCGGCCAGTCGAAAAGCCAGGCGTTGGGACGCGAACAGCGCCGCCAGCGACGTCCAAAACCCTCCGAAGGACTGCGTGGCCGGAAGCGCAGACTCCAGGGTTCGCGCGGACTCCAAGCGCTCCAAGAGCCCCGGAGCGCCACGGCAGCGCCGCTCGAACTGGGCGCGCCGCCACGGCGGCAAGCTGCCGCGCGCGTAATCGCGGAACAGTTCCAACTCAAGAGCCTGAAGCCTCTCCCAGTAAGCCTCGTCCGCGAAATACCGCCGCTCAATCTCCGCCCGGCGGGAATCCGAGAGCCCCCCGAGGAGGTACCGCATCATTTGTCGTTCGCTGCCCATTCCCCACAACACCAAATGTTTCCCTCCAACCGGGCATGACGCCCGGAGCCAAATAGTTTCAGCCGCCGTGCGGTTCTTCCGGCGGCTTCCCCTCCAGACATTCCCTTAGTTTCGCCCGAATTCGAAAAACCCTGAGGCGGAGGCTTGCGGCTGAGATCCCCAGAGCCCGTGCGAGGGCAACCCGGTCCGCCGTGAAGTATTCCGTGAACACCCGGGAGTCGGCTGGGCGCAGGGCTCCCAGGCACTCTTCCAGCAAGAGGCTGGATTCCACCGGGCTTAGACGGTGCGGCGACGGGTTGTGGCGAGTGGCGGTCGCATCGTCGGTTTCTGGCGCCGCCGCTCCGTCCCTGACCTGCGCCCTGCCATACTCGTACCGGAGTTTCTTCGCGAAGCCGTAGCAATAGCCGACGATGTCCCCGGTTACGCCCGCGTCCTTTTGCAGGGCCCGGACGACCCGGAACACAACCTCGTCCGTCCAGTTCTCCGGATCCCGGCACCCGTTATGCGCAAAAAAGAAGGCAAGCTTCGCCCGAAGGGAGCGATATCTCTCTTCCGCCTTTACAGGATCGGGATCGAGAAGCCGCAGAAACACTTCACCCGGAGTAAGTCCGTCCATCGGATCTCCACAGTATAGATGACTTCGCTCCTGCCAGCCTACCGCCACTCCCCGATCAAAGCAAAGGCGGCGTGGAAATACGGGTCGCGCCATCGTTCCACGCCGGCCATCTCTCGCCGCGCCTTCGCCAGTGCCGCGGCCGGCTTGAGTTTCTCTCCGATCAGGGCGCTGTAGAAGCGCAGCATGAATGCCGAGGTTGCGTCGTCTTCCACTTCCCAGAGCGTGACCACGATGCGCGGCGCGCCGGCGTACATCAACCCGCGCGCCAGGCTGAGCAAACCCTCGCCGGTGATCTCCTTGCCAAGCGCCGTGCGGCACCCCCCGAGCACAACCAACTGGGCTGACGGCAGCCGGAGGTTGTCGTAAATCTCGAATAGGCGCACAAAGCCGTCCACCGGACGCCCGTCCGGCCGGAATTGCGAAAGGACGAGTCCTGACAGCTCCGGCCGCGCATCGTCGATTAGTGTATGCGCGGCCAGATGCACTATGCTGAACGCCGCGAGATCTCCGCTCTCGAATTCCTCCTTGCTGGCGTCGAAATCGAGGGCGGCTAGAAACTCGGGTTGAGGCAACATGGCGCCGAGCGAAGCTGCCAGGTGGCGCGAAAACGGCAGTCGGGGCAGGTCCATGCCGGCCGAATCGCCGGGCTTAATGGCGCCGGCGGGCAGTTTGCCCCGCACACGGGGGTCTTGTGCGCTAAAAACGGGGTCGGCGAGGATCGCGAGGGTTCGAGGCGCCGGCTTGCGAGCCCCCGCGCGACGCATGGCGGCGATGGCCGACGCCGACGGCAGGCTGACAATCTCGAACTCGTCTCCCAAGACGGCCCCGTCGGTGGATGGAAGCACGGCAAACGGGATATACTGCAAGATTCCATCCGCCACCACGGCCAAACGCCGGCCCGCGAGACGGGCGCCCACCCCCTGGAACAGCCGTCGCCCCAGGTTCGCGGCGGCAGCCCTCAACTGCCGGCCCCGCTCGGGCCGGCTGAGATCGCCCCAGCCATTACCGAGCAAGTCCCTAAGCTCCCGCGCAGGGCCTTCGATCTCCCCGCGTGCAGGCAGCGCGTAACTGCAAAAACTGTTGGGGGTCACCAGCCACAGATAGCTGCGCTCCGTGCCGAGGAAAAACTCAGCCAGCATGGTGCCCCGATCGAGCAGTTTCTCCTGGACCTCGCGTGCACTGAGAGTGTCCGCTCGCGCCAGTTCGGCGTAGCCCGGATTGTCGCCGCGAATGCGAACCTCCAGTTCCCGATACGATGTCAGCAGCCCCTCCAACTCTTGTTTCAGCGCCTGTTGCCGCGCGGCGTCCCGGTTAAATCCGGCCAATTCAGAGAGCTTGTAGGATGCCAGGGCAAGCCTCCTTCGCAGCCGCTCCCGTTCGGCGAGGAGGGCTGGCCTGGGCGCGGCGGAGAGCGGCCTTTCGCCTTCCGCCAGCCTGTCGAGAAGGCTGCGCGCCCGCGTCCGCTCGGCGGCTGCGAAGGCGGTGCGATCGTCGCTGTTGGAGGGGTCCCGGCGGTGCGATTGCATCAGCAGATCGATGTAGAACTCATAGAAATCCCGTTTCAGGGCGAAGTAGTAGGCGCGGTATAGCTCTCCGCCGGCCTTGGTTCGCAACGATTCGGAGATCCCGATGGCCTGTTCGATATGCCGCCGGGACTCCGCTGGAGATGACAGGCGCCCATAGACCCGCGCCAGATGGTAGGCCGTATCCGCCGCATCGTCCTGCAGGTGGGAACTCAGGCGGAAATCGATAGCGCGCACCAGGAGTCTGGCGGCCGTCTTCAAGTCGCCGGTAGTTTCCTCGAGCACACCCAAATGGTGCAAGGCGCTCCCCTGGCCTCGGCTGTCGTGGAGATCTTCGTAAATCGAAAGGGCCCGTTGGAGCTCACTCCGGCATGCGGTGTCCTCCCGGGTCCGCGCGTGAACCTGGCCGATGTTGTTCCACACGTCGGCCAGTGCGCGGCGGTCGCCCGCTCGCTCGATCAGGCCGAGAGCCTCGCGATGATAACCCAGGGCGGCGGCCGCGTTTCCGGAGAACATTTGCGCCCGCCCAAGATTCATCAGCGCCTTGCCTTCGGCTAGCGGATCTTTCGCGGCGTCGAAAAGCGGGGGCGCCTGGCTAAGATACCGGATCGCGGAGGAGAAATCGCCCAGGGAAATGTAGGCCAGCCCCAGGTTGTTCAACAGGAGCGCCCTCTCGCGCCGGCTTGCCTCGGGAAAAAGCGGCAAAGCCTCCAAATACTCATCTAGCGCCTGCTGCCACTCGCCGGTCTGCCAATACAGCAGTCCGAGGTTGTTCCGCGAAACGCCAGCACCGTAAGGGAACTTGAGCGCATTCCATAATGACAGGGCATCTCGAAGAGCCGCGACGGCTTCCTCGATGTTTCCAAGCTGAAGCTCGCACAGACCCAGGTCGTTCGAGGCATCGGCTTCGGCCCGGCGGTTACCGGTCGCCCGGCTCAGTTCACGCGCCGAACGGTACCTCTCGCGCGCTTCGTCGTAACGATTCAGACGGAAGAGGATCTCGCCGGAATCGATCAGCATCGCGGCCGCCGGGAAAGATTCTCCCGCCGCCCGCCACAGGCCGGACGCTTCCTCGTCCCTGACAAACGCTTCGGCAAGCGAAGCTCTGGCGCCGGTGGACATAAGCCTCTTCGACTCGGTCGAAAGGCGCTCGGCCCTCATCCGCCTTCGGTCCGGCTCGGTCGGCTCGGCGAGCGGGGAAAGCGCCAGCCCGAATCGCCCCACGGAGGCGGCCGACGGAAGCGCACGCACTTCGACGCGATAAGTTCCCCCCGCCTCCGAAACGAAAGACGCGCTCTCGCGGCCGTACTCGAAACCGTCGATGTCCGCGATCCTGGCGCCGTCCCGCGCGAACACGCTTACGGCGAGATCGATCCCGTCCTGATCCACCGCCAGCCGCACATACTGCCCACGGCCGGCGCGCACCCGAAAACTCAACCTGCCCCCGGGCTGAATCTCGCGCTCGATCGCGCGGCCCGGCGACAACCGGGGCGCGTCCGGCGGCTGCGACGCAGCGAGCAGCACCAGACCGGCCGCCACTGCGCGAAGCTGACCGCCATACCGCGACGCCATCGCCCCGAATTGTAGCGCACGCCGCAGCCGCCCGCCCCGCGCCCCGAGCCACCCGCCCGGAAGCGCCCGGACGGGCCCGCGCGGCCACCCGCGCGGGCCGCGTTTCCGCCGCTTCAGATGCCCGATCCCTCGCCCATGATCGGCAGAAGCAGAACGCACAGCGCGATAAAGCCGACGTAAATTTCTGTCATAGCGGTCCTCCCTATGAACTGAACGGGCGAGAGGGTTCGCTACCGCAGGGATCGCGGATTTTTTTATCGACCGCCGGCGTCAACGCCAGGATGCGGTTGACGAGTTCAAGCCACGCGGCCCGTCTTTCAAGGCGAACCGCTGCGTGTCGATCCCCCGGAGACCTGGCACGAGGCGCCGCGAGAGCCTTCGCGGTGGGCAGCGATGGCGCGGCAGGAGAGGCGGGGTCTACTTCTTCGAACCGGCCGGCGCCGGCGCTACAACCAGCAGGTAGGCCGACGCCTGGCGCCTCGCGAAACCGAAAAGGTACGCACCCGGAAGCAGCCTCGCGGTTTTGATGAAAGCCCTCTGTCTCAGCTCACCCCCGCTGCTCGGCCGAGAGATTCCGCTTCTTCGCGACCGCGTCCGCGATCCCCCGGCGATGATATCCTGCATCGGCGCCTCCATTACGAACTTGAACTGGGTATTCGCCCCGGCAAGCAACATGCCGGAAGGGCCGGCTCATGTTTCGATTCGAGGCAACCCACAAAAAAACGGCCTCGCGCCGGTGGTAAGGAATGTCAAGGCGCGTTTATTCATTGTGTGGCCGGGCCGGGGCGCCCAGCGGCGCCGGTCCGGCGTGAATTGGCGGGCCGAAAACCGGAAGGAGGCCCGAAACCGATGGGAAAGGCAATAGCGGCCGCGATTGCGCTGAGCGTGGTGGCGGCGGTCGTGGTAGTTACCCGGCGCTCCGGCGGCGAAGCGGCGGCGGAGCGGAGGCCGATTCAATACGTCGTCGCCTTGGACCTGAGCGCGTCTCCCGATCCCGCGCAGGCGGGGTTCTGGACGCGGGCGTTCGACGAACTCATCGCCGGGAGACTCCAGGCGGGGGACGCGCTCCTGATCCTGGGGGTTCACGACAATACCGACGGGGCGGCCCCGCTGTTCGACGAGTCGTGCCCGGCCGTGAATCGCGATGCGGGCATGGACGCGGAGATCTCCGCGCGGGCCAAACTCAAGGCGATGCGCGCAGGGGGCGGGGCGAAGGTGCGCGAGGTCTTCGCGGTCCCCGCCCGGGCGGGCGCCACGCGGCTGGTGGAGATCCTTCCGCGGGTCCCCCGGGGAGGCTCGCGGGATGTCCGCGTGGTGTTCTTCTCGGACATGATCGAGGAGAGCAAGCTGATCGATTTGGCGAACACGCGCGTTGCCGGCCGGGCCACGGGGATGGTGCGCGCCGTCGCCCTCGCCGCCGGGCTTCGGGGCGGCGAACTGCAGGGCGCTACGGTCGAGTGCGTCCTGGACGACCTGGGGGTCGGCGCGCGCCCCCGTTCGGTGAACAGCCGGGCTGAACTCCGCGAGTTCTGGCAGGCTATGTTTGAGTCCGCCGGCGGGCGTTTGGTTTCGTTCGACACCCGGGTGCCCGGGAAAGAAGGAGATCCGCGATGAGTCACACGGAAGAGAGCATTAGGGAAGAGGTCCGATCCGGGCTGGCCGCGCTCCATTCCGAGGTCCGCGAGCGTGGCGCCAGGGCTGGGCTGAATGACGTCGCCGCCGCCGACCAGGGGCCAGTCGTTCGGTCGCGGCTCCAGGTTCTGGCGGAGGCGCAATTCGGCGGTTCGCTGGCGGACCCCGCAATCCTCGCCGAACAGATCCAGGAGTTCAGTTCCCTCTGCGATCACCTGGAGGGCCGCGTGGCGGCATACCGGAACCGTCCGCTGGGCGACCCCCCGCCCGCGGGGCCGGCCCTGCCCGGGTGGCGCAGGGCGGTTACGGTGCTCGCGGCTGCCGGTCTGGCGGGGCTCGCCGTGACGGCGCTGGCTGCACCGCCCACTGGGTGGTTGCTGGGAGTCTTCGCCTGCCTGGCGGCGGCCGCCTTCGTGAATGCGGAGGGGTGCGAGCGCACCGCCCGCTCGGCCCTTCGCGCCGGCAGTCTCTGGTGGAACTACCGGGGGGACTGCTGGAGGGCCAGCCGCCTGCGCCGCCGGGCCTCGCAGCTGAAAGCTCTGCGCTGGAGGGAACTCTCCCGCCGGGGCCGCGTTTCGCAATGGGTGGAGCTGCATGAGAGCGCGCTCCTTGCCGAATTCCGGGACGCCCTGGAGCTCGGCCGAAAGGCGCGCGGAATGGCGAACCTGAAAACTGCTTGAGGAGGAATCGAGCCATGAAGAACGGAAGTCAACGGAAAGACGGGGAGCCGCCCACGCTGCGCGTTATCAGCCTGGGACCGGACCCCGAGGAGGTTCTGGCCGGTGTCCATGCGCCGGTCTTACCAGGCGTGGAGAAGCAGGCCCGGGAAGCCATCCGCGTCGAAACCGAGCGCGTAAAGCAGCGCCACCGGGAGGTGAAAGGCCTGGCATTCCGCCACGCGGAAACCCGCGAGCACCTCGCCGGCGCTCTCGCGGAGAAAGCCCGGGCGCTGCTGGCCGAGGGTGAGCGGGCCCTCGCCGCTTGCCCGCCGCGCTGCCTTGCGGCCGGCCTGGTTGCGCTGGCCTGCTTTGCCGCTTGCTTCGGCGCCGAGTACGCGTTCAACATCGCCGTGCTGCCGTGGCTGCTCAACCTGCGGCCCGGTTCGGCGCTGGCGATAGCGCTGGGCATCGCGCCCGCCACCGCTCCGGTGGTGCTCCACAGCATCCTGCCGCGTCTGTTCCAATTGGAGGACCCGGTGGAGCGCGCAGTGGCGGCCGCCAGCGCCTCCCGAACCGCGCACCGGGCCGTCACGGTTCTGTTCCTGCTCGGGGTGGTGGTCTCCACCATCGGCTCTATCTACCTGGTGGCCCAGTGCCGGGAGGTGGCCAGCATTCTGGCCAACCGGGAAACGGTTACCGAAATCACCTCCGCCCAGCACCAGGTCATCAGTTCGGCCATCGTGGCTTTGTCGGTGGTGCTGTGCATCAACGGCGCGCTGTTCTATCTCTACGGGGCTTCGGAAGTGCGGGGGTGGTGGGCGCGCGACGCCGCCACGCGCGAGCTGGCGCGCCTTCGCAGGGAGTGCGATGCGGCGTGCGAGCTGCGCGGCGCGGCGCTGGCGGAGTTTGCCTCAAGCCGGGCCGAGTGGGAGTGCGTCGAGGAGGGCGCTGCCGCGGCCGCCGCGGCGTTTCAAGCGAGAAAGCTGTTGCAGCTTGCCGCCATGGTCGAGCGCCCCGAACCCCAGATCTCGTCCTGGGAGCGCGTGAACGAGGTCCTGGACCGCAACGTCCGTGGCAGCTCCGGCGGTCCGGCGTTGGTTCGTTCCGCCTCGGCATGAGGCGCGGGGGCGGCTGAATTTTCGCCCGGGGGCATGTTACATTTCCTGGCCGCGACGCCATTATAACGGTGGCGAGGCGTGCGCCGCCGGTTCTGAGTTGTGCCGCGGCCCGTCAAGGGAGAGTGCCTATGACAGGTTCAGCGATGTCGGGTGTTGCGGTGGGCGGCTCCGGGTTCAGGCTTGAGACACCGTCTGGCCTGAATTGGGCGTCCCGGGCGCGGCGGGCTGTCCTGTGCGGCCCGCCTGCCTTGGCTGCCGCGTTCTGCGTTCTGCTGGCCCTGTGGGCGACGGGATGCAAGCAGGATATCAATGACGATCTGCAGCAAGCCGCTCTCTACGGGCAGCCGGACAGGGTGGCTGCGCTGCTTGCCAAAGGGGCCAATGTCGAGGCAGTCGGCCTCTCGGGGCGAACCCCGCTGACCGCAGCCGCCGGTAGTCTCAGTTCCAAGACGGTCGAATTGTTGCTGGCCCATGGAGCCGACGTAAACCGCCAGGACCGCGGAGGAAGGACCGCGTTGGACACCGCCGTCAGTGTTGGAACCAGCCCCGCAATCGTCCGGGTCCTGATCGCCCATGGCGCCGACGTGAAGAGCAAGCCTTGGACGGGTGTCGCGGTTCTCTCGATGGGGAATGGGGAGTGGGCCAGCCGGGTGGGGATACTGGAGGCGCTCATCGCAGCGGGAGCTGAGGTGGACCGCAGGAATCGAAGCGGGGACACTCCTCTGCTTAGCGCGGCATCGCTTGGCTTGAAGAACGCCACGAGAATCCTCCTCGACCACGGCGCCGATGTGAATGCGGCGGATGACGACGGGATCACGGCTCTTTCGATGGCAAAGTACGAACTGAAAGAGCACCCAGGGAGCCACGACCGCAAAGAGGTTGTTCGAATTCTCACTGCGGCCGGCGGGTTGGAGGAAGCCGGTCCGGAGCATCGCCGCGGTGCGCTGGATGAAATGGCCGCTTTGGATGCGGAGGAACTCGCGGTTTTTCTGAAGAGGGCGGTATCCAGGCTCGATTGGGGTGCTCTGGACGACATGCGCCGCAGCGTTCTGGTTGCGGCAGTCGCCTTGCGCCAACCCGAGGCCTTTCGAAGCGCGGCTTACCCGGGCCGTGCCGATCCAAACCGCAAAACGAAAACTGGGGCAACCGCCCTGATGTATGCCGCCGTGCTGAATGCCGCGGAACCCTGCAAGGCGCTGCTCGACGACGCCCGCACCGATTTGAACGCCCAGGATAACCATGGCCAGACGGCTCTGATGTTGGCGGCTTTGACGGGCGCCCCCGACTGCTTGAATCTGCTGGCGAAGCATGGCGGCGTGGATGCGAATACTCGCGACCTCAAAGGCGAAACCGCGCTTGTCGCGACCGCCGCAATGGGGACCGGCTTCGGGGTGGTTCGGACGCTAATGAACTTTGCTCGCGAGGCTCAAATCGGCGCCGCTGTTTCCCGGACTCTCTCGCCGCGCGAGGCTGTCGAAATCCTGTTAGCGGGGGGCAGCGGCGTGGACCTCGCCGACAATGGCGGGCGGACGCCTCTCATGTACGCCGCCTGGACGGACAATGCGGAGATTGTCGGCGTTCTCATGAAACATGGGGCGAATCCCGCGTTGCGGGACCGCGACGGCAGGCGCGCCATCGATTGGGCTCAGCCCGGATCCGAAGCCGCACGCTTGCTGTCCAATCGATCCCCAACGCACTGATCCTGCCTGGGCGTTTTGCGTTCAGGGTCCGGGGCGCGCGGGTTGGTAACAAATCCGTTCGGCGCCTCATATATTCGGTATCGGCCGGCTTCGGCCGCGGCGGGGACCGCGGCACGCCGCCCGGGAGGTCGCGATATGTGCAGAGCAGTCTCGGTTCGGTTTCTGTGTGCATGTGGCGTTCTGGAGTTGCTCCTTTTCGTGGCGGGTTGCTCTCGCACGAAGTACCAGTCGTTCGTCGAAAGTGGGTTCGGCGAGCAGGTGGCGTCGCGCATGCGGTGGGAAGCTAAGTTGCCGTACCAGGCGAGTGACTCGCTGGAGATCGTGAGCACCTCGGGTGGAGAGGTGCTTCTGTCGGACCCACAGAGCCAGTTTCACCTCACGAAGATTCCGCTGGGTCCGGAAGGGAGGCCGGCGGGGCCGCTGCACCGCGAAATCGAGAACGGCGACGTCTGCGAACGCATCGGCCCCGGATCGCTACTGGTCACTGGCGACAGGAGCCGCCGGAAATTCATCACGGTGGTTGATGCCGGGAATCTGACAACCCGGTTCTCGGCCGCACTGGCGTTTCAGCCGGATGCTGATATCTCGGTGCCGGGGCACAAACAGATCGACGACACGCTCATTTACTATCGCTCTAACCTGGCGATCAACCATTACTCCTCGTCGGATGGTGTTTATGAGTACAGTACGCCATACGTGAGAGACGGCGTCTACGACATTCATATGGTCGATCTTAGGACCGGCGAGACGCACTCGTTCGAGGCCATTAAATCCGATTCGCTTCCGAGTCTCGCGTCCGAACTTGCGGCAGCCAAGCTCGTCGCTGCCGCCCCACGGATGCCCGACATCTCCGGCGTCTCGTCCCCTTCGCGCCGGCGGGTAATCGACGGCGCAATCTATCTGCTTGACCAGTTCTTCCTGATGGACGAGGGCCGGACCTTGATCTTCTCGCTGGCGAATTTGAACGACGACCGGCTCTACTACCTTGCCGACGTGCGCCGGGGTGCGCAGTCGATCGAATCGCACTCGGCCCGGGAACTCGTGGAGCGATACCCCACCGAACTGGTGTCTACGCCCAAACAGCCGAAAGAGAAACTCGACGAGGCGAAATCGCGGGATCTTGACATCTCAGGCAAGGTCTACTCGCCCGATCGGTTCTCGGTGCTTTCGCACGGCATCGTCATGCTGGCGCGGGTGAAACTCGGGGAGGACCGCTACTCACCGAACCGTTTTGTGGTAGGGCTTCGGATGGGGGATGAGGGCGTCGTTGGCCTGGAACGGAAATGGGAGTACGGGTTGAAACACGAGATGGATATCAGGTCCGTCTTGGAGGACCCCTACGGGAATGCGGTTTATTTCCCCGAAGTAGACCAGGAGGGGGCCCTCCGTTTGATCGGCTTCGACGCATCGGACGGCCGGCAACTGCAGGGCTTCCCGGCCAACTTCCGCATCGAAAAGAAGGACGGCAAAAAGCTGGTTCAGGTGGTTGGCACGGCCGTGGATTTCGAACGAAACCTGCTGTTTCTTCACGACGCAAGCAAGAACCGTATCGTCTGCGCCGCGTTGCGGGAGGCGCCGCGCTGATCGAGATGCGTGAAACACCTGTGCGGCAAAGCGGCATGATTGGGTGGCGGCGGAGCGCCCGGGCTGGCCCGGGCGCAGTACGCCCCCCGGGGAGGCTCGAATGATTGGGTCAAATTGGGTCATGGTGCGGCGGGTTCTGGGAACCGCGTTGCGCGGCGCTGTTTGCGCTTCGGTTCTGTGCCTCCTGCTGGCGGCGCCGGCGTGCAACATCGACACCGGCGCGAGTCACAAAACGAATTCACTGGACCCTCGGGCGGCCGCTCTTCCGGCTCCTCCGCCGGATCCACGGGCCCAGGTTCCTCAAATCGCTACGGGGCTCCTGCAACGGCAAATCATGATCATGCGCCTCGGGGAGGGCCCTGACGAGGCCGCGCGCAGCGCGCGCATGGCCGAGTTGATGACGTTCGACTTCGCCAGCCTGCCTTCTCCCGAGCGCGAGGATCTCGGTTCGTGCAGGGACAGCCTGGAGAAGCTGCTGCTGACTCGTCGCGACGCAAGCGCCCAACTTGGGAAGGCTATTGCGGATTCCATGATGGGTTGTATGCCGGTGCTGGTCGATATTGAGTTCGACAGCCGGACACCGCCTCGGGAGGTTACCCCCGATCTGGCAAAGGCGTTCGACGCCGAGCTGGGCCTGGTGAAAACTCTGTACTTTGTCCGCGCCGGTTACGGGGAACCGCCCCTGAAACAATACCGGCCGGCGGCCCGTGCCTTCCTTGAGTACTTTGTCGTCTACACAGCTCTCTTTGGGGCGACCGGGAGGTCAGTCGCGGCCCAAGCGGCCCTCCTGGCCATACGAACCGACGCGATCGTGGACCCGTCTGAACAGAGCCAGTTCCAGGAGATTCGAGAAAGCCTGCTGGCGCTATCGCGGGCCACTTCACGGCAGGATTCGGACCTGCCCTCGTACAAGGTTCGCCCGCTACTGCCGATGATGAAGACCCTGTCCGCTTGCCAGATCACCAACCAACAGATCAGGCAAGCCGGCGGAGCGGACGCAATCCCCACCATCGCCGCCATGCGCAAGCTGATGGAGTAGCGGGAGCTTGAAGCGGCAGGTCGTTCGCGTCACGCAAAGCGTGGATTGCGCGCCGCACCGTTGTCCGTCCGCTGGCTGGTACGCGCGGCAACCGTTTCCAGCAGGCCTTGGCGGATACGGCGGACCTCGGCGGTTGGCAGTACTTTTTGGCATAAATGGGCTCGCGGGAAAAGCCGTATGCCGGGAAGATCGACGCCGCGCCCCCCTCAGGAACTGCTCCCTGCGGCGCCCCGTACCCATTCCCAGTCCGGCTCGGCTTCCCGCAGGGCATTGACGGCCATGCACGCCCGGCGCATGGCGACCGCCCCGGAGAATACCGCCGGGATCATTCCCACGATTCCGTACAGCGGAATCAACGCCACCAGGCAGACGATCGCATGCGTTATGAACGGCGCCCTGGACAGCCGCGGAATCTCCAAACCCCGCCGCTCCACGTACCGGTTGTACTCGGCGGCGAACCCGGCCACAGCGCGGAACACCCAATAGAAGTTGAATACCGGTATAAACATGAGGCCCACCGCTGCGCCGGCGCGGGTTCGCGTCTGAGTGTCCTGAATGGAAGCCCAAATCTTGTAGAGCCACACGGAGAAGATGACCGGGCAGGCCAGCCAGCATACCGCGGTCGACACGAGGACCACCGGTTCCGGCTCCGGCGCGGACGCTTCGTTCGCCAGACGGAACAGATACGCCAGCAAGACGCAGGTGTAACCGAGGCAGAGCGTCCACGCCGGGGCGTACAACCCGGAAAGCCGCTTGCGGGGCTCCGGACCCGGTCCTGCGTCCAGACGGAGCGTCCCCACCAGCACGGCGGCGAACGCCATGATCGACAGGTTGGGGATGCCCGTGTACAGGCTCCAGAGGTCCGGCCGCCATGGGCTTTCCGCCGGGCTGGCCCAGGAAACCAGCATCAGCGAACCGCCCGTCGGCGCGAGGTTCAGCCCCACGGCCAGCCCGGTGGGCAGCCAGATTCCGCGGCCCTTCCGGAAAGCCAGCCCCAGAAGGAAGCACAGCAGCGCCGGAGTCAGCAACCGGAGCGTGGAGCGCCCTTCAGCGTCGGCGGTGATGGCCATCGTGATGGCGGAAATCCCGGCCACGGCCAGGACCGCCGCGAAACCGCCGGCCCGCCGCCACAGAACCTGGAAAGCGTAGCCGCATGCCACCAGCACCGTGATGAGCGTCTCGCAAGTGTACCAAAGCACGGTTGCCGGGCGGCCGGTAACCTGCACGTCCCCAAAGCCGCCGAGCACCAGCCCCAGCGCCAGGAGGAGCCCGGGAATGAACCCGGCAATCAGGCCCGCCCAGAAATCGCCCAAGCCCGCCCGGCGCCAGCCTATGTCGAACAAACTGCGGCAGCCGGACCGCCGCAGGAACACCCTCGTCAGCGCAAGCAGCAGGGCGCAGATCGCCACCGCCGTCAGCAGGTAGTACCCCGCCGCGGACCCCAATGCCCGCTCCAGCACGCGATCGGCTCCGCCGCGATAGCGCGCGCCAACCGGCCCGTACTGCAGCCAACGGACCCCCACGGCGATCCACAGAAACAGAAGCGCCCTAGCCACATCGGATCCCGATGCCCGTGCCGGCTCCGGTGCAAATGCAATCGATTTCATTCCGAGACTGCCTCCAACAGCCGCCGGTGCTTACCAGTAAATGAACCGGCGCCCGAAAGCGTTTCGGATCGTACCTCGCCGGGTGTAACAACTTCGCGCATTGGCGCATTCACTGTTGAGGCCGGCCGGGCCGCCAGGCCCGCGCGAGCGGCACGGGGGTTGAACTCGATGCATCCGGGCAACGTGGAAAGCGCCGAGCAGGACCACTTCGACCTGCTCCCGTTCATCGCCATCATGCTATGTCTTCTGGGCGCGCTGCTGCTGGTCACCATGAGCATGGCCTCGATCAGCCTCGGGGCCGGCGCCGGCGAGGGCTGGATCCCCGGACCCGAGAAGCTCACCAAGATTCCCATATTGATCGAGTGGGACGGGACCGATGCCGTCTGGCGCAAGGGAGGCGCGCGCATCCGCGAGAGCGTCGACGCGGACGTTTTGCCCGTGGACGGTGTCTGGTATCGCGTCCGGCGCGGGGAGAACGGCGACATCCTCGGCGGCGTGCCGGTGCCTGAGCCGCCCCGGAGCCGGTTCGATGAATTGCTGGCCGGATTGGCCGCGAACCGCGAAACGAGCTACGCCCTGATCGCCGTCCGGCCCTCCGGGTTCGATTCGTTTTCCCGCTTCTCGGAAAGGTTCCGCGGCCTGAGGATCGACATCGGCTACGAGCCGATAGACCAGTCCAAGCCAGTCCGCCTGCTCCTTCCGAAAGAGGTCCTGCCATGAGTCGTAAGAAGCAAATCGGCTTCGAACAGCCGTCCCTGGTCCCGCTGGCCGACATGCTGACTAACACCGTCGGGATCATGCTGTTCATTCTCATCTTCATCACCCTGGGCGCGGGAGGGGCCATGATCGCGCGGAGGCTCCCGCGCGAGCGGCCGACCAAGGCGCATGCCTGCTACGTGTTGTGCGTGGAGGGCCGGGTGGTCGGATTCCGCTTCGCTCCGCTCCTGGAACAGTTCGTCGCTCCCCTGGGAAGGCCCTCGGGGAGCGACCTCGAAATGTGGGTGCGGGCGTTCAACGCCAGAAAAACTGAAACGGCCAGTCTCGTCATTAGCGGCGAGGCTAGCGTGGACACCGGCCCGTTCGGGTTGGTCCGCCCGGAGAGCTTCGAAGTCACGCTGGACATCCAGGTCAAGCCCGGACGCGGAGAATCACTGGACACCATCGGGCAGCCCGCGTCTGACTACCGGCAATGGCTGGGGACTCTGGACCCCAAGGCCGATTTCGTCTTCTTCATGATTCAGCCCGACTCCCTGGCGGTGTTCCGCGCCGCGCGCGACGAAGCCGTCATCCGCGGTTTCGACTTCGGCTGGTCGCCGCAGCGCGCTCGCGAGCCGGCCCGTTTCAGCTTGACCGGAAGCGGTAGGGAGGCCGGGAGATTGTAGGCGCGGCACAATCGAGGTCCGGCCGGAAAATCGAGACAGGAGACACAATGCCACAAATTGCCATATTGTTCTACGGCGATGCCGTAACCGCCGCCACGCCCGAAGCGGTCGCGCCGGAACCGATCGCTTGCCTGCGTTCCGCCGTCCCGCCGCTGGGGCTGCGGAACTGCCGCATCGGGCACGGGCGCACGGAGTCGGGCGCCTACTGCCTGGTGGTGGAGCATGCGTCCGAGGAGGCCCTGTGGGGCATCCGCCATGGCCTCGAGGCCGCGAGTTCGCCCCCGCTGCTGCCCGCTTCCGAGAGGTTCCTCGCCGAGCCGCGGCAGCATCTGGAGAACTACTACCCGGACTACCTCCTGGACGACGACGGCAGGCCGGACAAAGCGAGAAGGGCGGATTATCTGGGCGTGTGGGACGCGGACGGATCCGCCGGCTCGCCCGCCGGGGCCCCTTCCCAGGAGACGGCTCCGCCAGCCTTGCCCCTGCCCCGCGAGATTCCGGAGGTCCTCTCCGCTCCGGAGTCGGGGCAGCGTAGAGCCGCCGGAATATCGGGTACCCTGATCGGGCTGGCACTGTCGCTGCTTTTAGGCTCCCTGACGCCGGCGGCGAGTTCGATCCACCAGGTGTTCGACCCGGGCAAGCCGGGGTCCGCCGTCCCCGTGGCCATCTCGTGCCTGTTCTTTTGGGGCCTGATGCTCTGCCGTCTGCGCCGGAGGCGGTTGGTCGCCGTCGAGTCCCTGAACAAGCCGAACCTGCTGACCGCGGTCATGAGAGTTCTTCAAACGCACGGTGTGGCGGGGCTGGCGGCCGTGCTGCAAACCCCGGTTGCCGCCTACAGCCCCCTGGCGCGGCGCGCGCGAGCGGCCATCGAG
>Ga0209039_10000442_pt1 | contig 40526 bp, 32 predicted proteins | sample BogFormECP12_OM1_FD_188238 | JGI IMG/M metagenome (GOLD analysis project Ga0209039, IMG submission 188238) | Bog forest soil microbial communities from Calvert Island, British Columbia, Canada - ECP12_OM1 (SPAdes) (version 2) | ecosystem: Environmental > Aquatic > Freshwater > Wetlands > Bog ...
GTGTGGCCTAGATTTTATCGCAAAATCTCTATACCACACATCCCGCGAGGGTGAACGCCTTTTCTGCAGTTTTCGCTCGTATCAATCGCGATTCTTGGGTAGGTCTTGGCCGTGGGGAATGGCTCCAAGGGCCAATGGCAGGCCATTTGCCGTGCCCCCCGGTGCGCACCCGTCTTTCCTCCAACGCCCCTCGGTTCGGCTATACTGCCGGTTCGCGATGACCGCCCACCCTCTGGCCTTTCCAGTCTCCAGTTCGTCACGCCAGCGCCGCGCTGTTTGGCTGGTGGGGACTCTTCACCTGGATTCCCTCCTACCTCGCGTTGCCGCTCGCGCGCGGTGGCCGAGGCTTTTCGCTGGCCGCTTCCACCACCTGGATCGTCGCCATGCAGGCCGGCATGTGGCTCGGCTACGTGACGTTCGGTTTTATCAGCGACGCCGTGGGCCGCAAACGGACTTACGTCTTTTACCTTTTCGCCGCTGCGCTGCTGGTGCGGCTTTGTGCGCGGGCGCAGCCCCTGGCCCTCTCGGTGGTAGGCCAGCTGCTCGCCTTCTTCGGCAGCGGCCACTTTACCGGCTTCGGAGTCATGACCGCGGAACTTTTTCCCACCTCCTTCCGCGCCTCGGCCATGGGCTTGACCTACAATTTCGGACGCGCCTTGAGCGCCGCCGCTCCCTGGGCGATCGGCGTCATCGCTGCCCGAGAGGGCCTTGCTTCCGCCTTCGGGGTCAGCGGCCTGGCATTCCTCTTGGCCGACGTTCTCGCCCTTGCCCTCCCCGAGACCCATGGCCGCAGCCTGGTGTGACACTGATATCTCATGACGGTGGGTGGATGCGAAGCTTTGGAGTGCGGCAGCTTGCTGCCGCTTTGGCTCGAGCCAGCTGGCTGGCAATTGCATGGTCAGTTGGAATTCACGCGAGCAAGCCCGCGGGGAGGAAAGCGGCAGCAAGCTGCCGCACTCCAAAGCTTCGCATCACCTCGCCAACTCGACGTTATGCTCACCCAGGGGAAGTTGAAAACTCGCGCGCCCTTGCTGCACGCGCACCTTCCCCGCGGGCTTACCGTCGACGCTTAGATTCAATTCTCCGCCGTCGAACTCCAGCGTGACGGCAACCACCGGACGGTCGGCTTTCAAGCTGAAGGTCAACTTTGAAGCCGACGGCTGGTAATTCCTTACCACCACGCCGGCGCTAGCCTCAAAGCGTTCCTGCCCATCGCGCACGAGGGCGGTTTTGTTGGGTCCCAGGGTGATGTCATAAGTGTGATTCTCCCAAACCGCGCCATGGAAGGTTCCGGGCGCCGGCGGATTCAGAGCGTCGAACCGCAAGCCTTCCCAGGGATTCACGTCGATGTACTGCTCCAGCGAAACCAGGCACAGCAACACTCCCCAGGTGTAGTGCGGGTCGCCGCCGCCCGTGCCCCCCCAGGCGTAGTACTGCTCGTTATCGTGCTGGTGGGTCCGCCAATCATCCATGAACAGGTCGTAGTTCTTCTGCGCATATTCGAGCGCCACCTGATCGAACCGGTACCGATTGATGCCCTCGTAAAGCATGTAGTTGGTAGGCCCCCAAATGGTCCCGCGCCAGTAGTTCTGGTCAGGGAAGGCCGGATCGTTACGGGCAATCGTGGGCGCCACGTATTTGCCCCAGAATTCCTGGGGATTGAGCAGGTGTTCCTTGATCATGCGCTGCGCCTGCTCCGGGGTGACAATGCCCGCGAACAGGGGATAGAAATTCGTGGGGGAGAGGCGGCTCGAAAAATGCCCGTCCCAGAAGCGGTTTTCGTAGATTCCGTCCTTCTCGTTCCAAAGTTTTTCGCGCACAAGTTGCTTCATATGCTTGTACTCGGCGGCGAATTTCCGGCTGTCCTCATCCTTGTCCAGGATCGTAGCGATCTTCGCCAGGCACTCCGCGTCCAGCGTGTAGAGTGAATTCAAGCCTACGTCCGCGAGGTTCAACGTGTAGGTATGCGGATCGTAGATCGCGTCGTCGTACATGGGACTGTCGTCCATGCCACTTTCCCATTTGGCGGCCTCCAGCTTCCCCCTCCCGCCGACGGAAGCCGTCGAGCCTCGGTCGCTGCCCCACTCGAGCAGGCCGTCACGATTGCCATCACGCCAGGGTTGCCCATCCCCGCGATCGGCGAGCCACCACTCGTGCCACTTCTTCAGGCGGGGATAGGCCCATTCCAGCAAATCGCGGTCCTGACGCCGTTGGTAGACCTTCCAAACCACGTACGAGCCCACCGGCGGCTGCGAGCGGTCGGGACTGATTCCTTCCTGCGACGCCACATTGGGGACAACCCCCGTAGCCGTCTGGGACGACAGGATGGCGTGAATGCCCGCGCTGGTTTGCGCCGGGTCCTCCAGGCTGGTCAGGAGCGCGCCGAAAAAGCAGTCCCACTCGCCCACCGCCCAGCCCCCCCAGCCACGAGCCCATTGGCGGCTGATGCTGGGAAAAATGAGATCATATTGGGGGGCGTAGAGAGCATTCCAGAACATGGAATTGCCAATGGCCTCGGGGGCGCCTTCCAACCATCCCCCCACGGTGGGGCGGCGCGCCGCGTAGGCGTCGGCTTTCTCTTTCAGAATATTGTCGATCTTTCCCGGAGCCAGCCATGCGCTCGCCTGATTCAACAATGGCTCCTTTTCCCAACCGATGACCGCCACAAAATGCGCGGGAGTGGAATCGGCAAACTCCAGTCCGGCCGCACCCTGGAGAGTCGCGTTGGGAGGTGGGGGCGCGAGCCGCCCCGGGCCATTCATGACCGTCCGCAAATCGGCAAGCGCGGGATAAGCTCCACTGCCCGTCAGGGGCCGGTCGGTCATCACCACCAGGCGGGCCACGTGGTTGAAGACGTTGTCAAAATATTTCTCACCGAGAATGGCGCGCCGCGTTTCATCCACCGCATAAATGCCCGATGTCCCTCCAGCGGCGTTGGGGAAATAGGTCTCGAGCACCAGTTGCAAGCCCTGCCGCGAGTCGAGGCGGCCCACCACCGTGGTGGCCTCGAGGCGCGACCATTCCAGCGTCACCGGGGCTTCCTGCGGGCGATGCTGCCAGCTCACGCGACAATAAGAAGCATCCGGTGCATGCGGGCCCACCTCGCTGACCGCGCCAAAAATCTTCTCGCCGTCCAGGAACTCGCCCCGGCGCGAGCCCACCCGCAAAGCGAATGAGATTTGCTGCTGATACGCCTTGGCCATAAAAACCACGCCGTTCCAGGCGTCTCCGTCAAGAGACTCAATCACCACGCGATCAAAACGCGGCTCGGCTTGCGCCCTTTCGCGGTCTTGAGCGCAGAGGCTCAGTGCAAAGAGGAAAATCGCTAGTAATGCGAGATATGGATATATTCTATTGATTGATTTGATACATTGGAAACATCCCATACGCACCCCTTCGAGATCGAGTTTAAAGGCCCGTAGAATAGCGCAGTCTCATGGGCGGCGATACTTCCTTGTTTCGCCTCTCTGCCCTTCCCGCTGCGCGGTCATCCTGAGCGCCGCGAAGGATCTCTAATCTCGTCGTTATGCCCTCATCGGGCGGTCGGAAAATCAAGCTTCCCAGCCTGCACAAGAAACCGTGGCGACTGTCATTTTGAGGTGCCGCATGCAGGGAAATGAAAGAATCCCACATGGTTATGAAAGTGGGCGGGGTGAATCCTTCGTACAATTTACCGTGAGTTAGGAGTCCCCGGAAAAGAAGGAGGGAACTTACTGTAGCTTGCCGTATTCGGCTTTGGCTTGTTGCAGAATGGGGATATCGGGGTCGGCGTCTTTCCACAGAGCGAAGAAATCCTGGTAGGCGGTGCGGGCCTTTGTCTTGTCGCCTTCGAGAGCGTAGGCGCGCCCCAGCCCCAGGTGGGCCAAGGGCAGGTCAAGCGAGGTTGGGTCCAAACCGGAGTGGTCGAGAATCTTCTGGTACTCGGCGGCTGCCTTGGGCCCATCATGTGCTGTCAGGTAAGCCATTCCGCGGACGGAATTAACCGCGTACCCAGTGGCGCCCGGCCCGGCGCCAAATTCGTACGGGCGGGCCGACTCAAGCAATGACACCGCCTTTGCCGGATCGTTGCGCTGAATCTCCATGATGGCTCGGGCCATGGGGATCTGCGCCTGGGTCAGCAGCGTGTCCAGGGGAAATTCTTTCGCCTCATCCTGCACGAGTTTCTCGGCACGGGTTGCGTCGCCAACTAGCGTCAAGGCAATTGCGGCGCCAACCCTGTTGCCTTTCTCGCTCATCGCCAAGCCTTGAGCAACAAGGTCACGCGCCCGCTGAGAATTGCCCACTTCCGCTTCCTGAATTGCCCCTATGACGAGGATCCCCCCGGCGAACTCCTTCAAGCCGAGGCGCAGACCGGCGCGGACGGCACTATCGAAGGTCTCGCGGGCTTTATGCACTTTGCCCTGCGCCCATTCACTTTCCCCCTGAAAGAAGATCAGGAATGGCTCATTCGGCCCACCGGCCTCCCACGTTACCTCCCGCTGGACGCCCGCCTGGTCGCCCCGGGCAAAAGCCATCTGAAGGCCCAACAAATGCGTGGCAACCGAATCCAACTTTTGTGCGTTCGCCTGGTCCACGATGGCCTTGGCTTCATCGAAGCGGTTGAGGTTGGCGTAGGCACTGGCGAGGTTTTGATAGGCGAAGCCGTCCTTGGGGTTAAGGCGCATGGCTTCACTGGCATTGGCCAGCGATTTATCATGCTGCCCGATCTGGGCATAGCGGAGCGCCAGGTTATCGTAAGGGACGGTGTCGCGAGGGTAGGTCTGTTTCCACTGCTCATAGGTCTCGAGGGTCTTGTCGACTTCCCCCGTGACCGTGTCATAGTAATGCGCGGAAATATAGAGTTTTTCCCGCTCGCTCACCCGATCCCTCAGGTCAAACGCCTTCTTGATGTTGTCGCGAGCCTGCTGCGATTGCGCGGTGTTTTCGTAACCAACCCCCAGGGTGGCATAGGCCATGGCAAAATTGGGATCCAGTTCCACGGCGTGTTTTAGATAGGGAATGGCTTTGGTATCCTCGATCTTCTGATGCTCGGCCTGTCCCAGGCTGAAGGCCTTTAGAGCTTCCAGCGACGAGGTTGTGGCCATTTCCAGAGGAGTCGCGAACTTTTCTACGGAGCTGAGCGACTCGCCCAGTTTCCGGCGCAGGCTCGAGGCCGCACGGTCGAGCGACTGCAACACCTGCTCCTTGCTTTCCGCTTCCACTTGATCTTCGGCGAGGGTGTCACCGGTTTGGGCGTTAACGGCCCGCAGGGTGAGGACGTAGTGGCTGCCGAGGCTGGAAATCGCGCCGCCTAGAAATGCCTTGGCGCCTTCTCGCTGGCATACCTCCCGCGCCACATCATTCGTCACCCGCTCGTCGGGAGATTTGCCCATAAACCCTAATTCCTGGCGTACCCGCGAATCGGGGAGAATATTCAGAAACGGCGACTGCTCCAATTGCACCCGCAGTGCCTGTTTCAAGGTGCCGTCAAAAACCGATTCCCCCGTGGTGTTGACGAAGTCTGCCACCACGATGGCATCTCGCTCGGTCAACGCCGGCCGGCGGAAGTGCAGAAAGGCCAAAACCGCCGCGACCATCGCCACCGCCATAGCAGCGCCGATCAGGAGTTTGGCACGTGAAACACGGGCCACCGGGACGCTCGCCGAGGCCGGCACCGGAACTTCAGCCGCCCCCGAAGCTACGCGGGCGGTGACCCCGCTGATACTCTCCGGTGCGCCAGTCGCCACGGGCGCGGCCCCGCCGATGGCCGCCGAGCGGCTGGAGTCGGTATCGCGCTTCAGGCGCTTCAGGTCGGCGCGGACATCCGCCGCGCTCTGATAGCGCAGCTCACGGTCCTTTTCCAGCAACTTGTTAATGATCCGCTCGAGCTCCGGCGAAACCTCGGGATTCATTCGCATCGGTGAAACCGGCGTCTTGTGCAGGATGCCGTCGAAGATGGCGGCGGATGTGGAGCCACCAAAGGCCGCCCGTCCCGCGGCCATTTCATAAAGCACCACACCGAAGCTGAACAGATCCGTGCGCGCGTCCAGCTCCTGACCCACTGCCTGCTCCGGCGACATATAAGCGACGGTTCCCATCGCCGTGCCGGGGCTGGTGAGGTGTTCCTGGGCGGTGGCCATCGTCTCCGTGGCGGAAGCCCCCAACAGCGCTCCCACGTATTGTCGTCCCGGCGCTACCTTGGCCAAGCCGAAATCCAGGATTTTCGTCTGCCCGCGGCTGGTCAGGAAAATGTTCGCCGGCTTGATGTCGCGATGGATGATGCCCTTGGCGTGCGCCGCGTCCAGGGCGTCGGCGATTTGCAGGGCGTACTCAAGTAAATCTTCGGACCTAATCGGCCCCGCGGCGATTCGATGCTTGAACGTCTGCCCTTCGAGTAACTGCATGGCGATAAAGGTGTGACCGTCCGCCTCGTCAATCTCGTAAATGGTGCAGATATTCGCATGATCGAGCGCTGACGCCGTGCGCGCCTCGCGCCGGAACCGCTCCAGGGCCTGCGGGTCCTTGCTGAACGCCTCAGGCAGAAACTTGAGGGCGACGAACCTGCCGAGCTTGGTGTCCTCGGCTTTGTAGACGACACCCATGCCGCCGCCACCGAGTTGCTCGACAATCCGGTAATGAGAAATTGTGCGATCAATCATTTGGGGGTGATGTTTTTTCCCTGAAACTCACTCTATCATACGGCAAAGCAGGCATTGCCGCAATAGGACTTCGCGAGTTCCCATGAAAAGTGTCATGCCGTGCGCGTCCTGCCCTGAGGAGAAACGCATGCGGTGCAACGCGACCCAACTTGCGGAAGCTGCGGCGTGGTTGTACACTGAATTTCTCAGGGTGAATTCATCGAGAGTGAGGTTGTCTTATGCTGTCTCCAATTCGCGCGCCGTGGGTAGAGAAGCGTACCGGCCCCATCGTGACGCAGATGCATTACGCTCGCCAGGGCATCATCACGGAAGAAATGGAGTACATCGGGAAGCGCGAGAGCCTGCCGGCGGAAATCGTCCGGGACGAAGTGGCGCGCGGCCGCATGATCATTCCCGCCAACATCCGCCACGTGGAGCTGGAGCCCATGGCGATCGGGGTCGCCGCCAAGTGCAAGATCAACTCCAACATCGGCAATTCTTCCAGCGCTTCCAATATCGACCAGGAACTCGAAAAGCTGCACACCTCCGTCCACTATGGGGCGGACACAGTGATGGATCTCTCCACCGGAGGCGACATTCACGAAATTCGCGAGGCGATTCTGCGCGCCAGCCCCGTTCCCATCGGCACCGTGCCGATTTACGAGGCCCTGGCCCGGGTCACCAAAGTGCGTGAACTTACCGCTGCAATTATGCTGGAAGTGATTGAAGAGCAGGCGGCGCAAGGCGTGGATTACATGACCATCCACGCCGGCGTGCTGCGCGCGCACATTCCCCTGACCCGTAAGCGCATTACCGGCATCGTCAGCCGCGGCGGCGCTATCATGGCGCAGTGGAGCGTGGAAAATAACCAGGAGAATTTTCTTTACACGCACTTCGAGGACATTTGCCGGATTTTCCAGAAATATGACGTCTCCTTCTCGCTCGGTGACGGCCTGCGGCCCGGCTGCCTGGCGGACGCGAGCGACGAAGCCCAGTTCGCGGAACTGAAAACGCTCGGCGAGCTCACCCGCAAAGCCTGGGAATACGATGTGCAGGTGATGATCGAGGGACCCGGTCATATTCCCCTGGACCAGATCAAACTCCAGGTGGACAAGGAAGTGGAGCTTTGCCATGAAGCACCCTTCTACACCTTGGGACCGCTGGTTACGGACATCGCTCCGGGTTACGATCACATCACCTCGGCGATCGGCGCGGCCATGATTGGCTGGCACGGAGCGGCCATGCTCTGCTACGTGACCCCCAAGGAACATCTGGGGCTGCCCAACAAGGACGATGTGCGCCAAGGCATCATCGCATACAAGATTGCCGCCCACGCCGCGGATGTCGCCCGGCACCGCCCCGGCGCCCGCGACCGCGACGACGCGCTCAGCTACGCGCGCTTCCTCTTCGATTGGAACAAGCAGTTTCAGCTTTCGCTCGATCCGGAAACCGCACGCACGATGCACGACGAAACACTTCAGGACGAGTATTACAAGGAAGCCGCGTTCTGCTCCATGTGCGGCCCCAAGTTCTGCTCCATGAACACCACGCAGGTCATGGAAAAGCACCTGGGGATTGACCAGAAAGACCGCGAGCAAAAGTTCGTAGAGTTGTTAACGAAAGTACAGCAATAAGTTTTGCCCCTCGGACGCCACATGGGTCCTCCGAGCGGCAATCGATCAGGGCTTGATCGCAAATTGAAATTCCTGGTACGGCTGAGCCGCAACCTATAGGTGGCTCTCCGTGTCCTCTGTGGTTTTCAAGCGTCCACACAGAGTCCACGAAGGACCTCAGTGACCTCTGTGTTAAGGCTGTTCTGAGCATGGAGGCCACTGAGAGAGTACGCACGATAGGCAGCAGGCGTTAGTTCGTAACTTTCAACTTCGAAGGAGGATTTCCGATGACCCACCCCATAGCATCTGAATTTGTAGGCAGACCGCAGGCGGAAGCGGCCGGTGCAGCGCCGGCGGCCGCTGCCATGCCCAACCCCGGACGACTTTTCCAGACTTTTAACGCCTATCAGCAGACTGCCGCCATGAGGGCGGCCATTGACCTCGACGTCTTTACTGCCATCGGGGATCGGCAAACCACCGCGGAACAAATTGCCGAACGCGCGGGCGCAGCCGAGCGCGGCATTCGTATCCTTTGTGATTACCTCACGGTGATGGGCTTCCTCACCAAGAATGAATCTCATTACGGGCTGGCTCCGGATGCGGCCATGTTTCTCGATCGCCGCTCGCCCGCCTACATGGGCAGTGCCGCGCGCTTCCTGGACGCGCCCGAGATGCTCAAGGCCTTCGATGACCTTACAGCCGCGGTGCGCAAGGGCGGAACGGTGATGGGCGAGGAGGGGACCGTGGGTGTCGAGAATCCCATCTGGGTGGAATTTGCCCGTTCCATGGCGCCCATGATGATGATGCCGGCCGAGGCCATCTCCAAAATGGTGGAGGCGGACAAGGGCGGGGAATGCCGGGTATTGGACATTGCCGCCGGCCACGGGCTTTTCGGCATCAACATCGCCCGGCACAACCCCCAAGCCGAAATTGTGGCGCTCGACTGGGCCAGTGTCCTGGAAGTGGCCAGGGAGAATGCGCGGAAGTCGGGCGTCGATTCCCGCTACTCCATCATTCCCGGAAGCGCTTTTGAAGTTGAATTCGGCGCGGGTTACGATCTGGTCCTGCTCACGAACTTCCTGCACCATTTTGATCCTCCCACCAACGAAGAGCTCTTGCGCAAAGTCCACGCCGCGCTGGCGCCCGGCGGCCGCGCCGTAACGCTGGAGTTTGTGCCCAATGACGACCGCGTCACTCCGCCCGATGCCGCCACCTTCAGCATGATCATGCTGGGTTCTACTCCCCACGGCGACGCTTATACTTTTGCGGAATTCGAGCGCATGTTCAGCCATGCCGGCTTCACGCGCAGCGAACACTTCCGGCAACCTCCGCTGCCGGAGTCGGTGATCATCTCTTACCGATAGCCTTGGGGGGGGGCACAGCACAATTCATTCGCAAATGGACCGGCGCACCGGATTCGGCTCTGGTAGAATCTGGGGCGAGGTTTTTGTTCAGATGACGATGCCGAACCGGGCGCCGGAACTTCAACTTCGGGAAGAATTCAATCGGTGGGCGGAAGCGGGCCGTGGCGAAGAGATGGAGGAGAGTCACCTTCCCATCGTCGCCCCCACGCTCACGCTGATGGATTTGCAGCCTGCCGATCGTGTGCTGGATGTAGGTTGCGGAAGCGGGTGGCTGGTCCGGCGGCTCGCCGCGCTCGTGCCCAGCGGCTCCGTGGTCGGCATCGACGTGTCGGATGAGATGATCCGGCGGGCGCAGCACGCGAGCGCCGGCATTCCCAACACCCGGTTCCTTCACGGAACCGCCGAGCGGATCCCGGCGGAGTCGAACTCTTTCACCAAGGCCCTATCGGTCGAGTCCGCATATTACTGGCACGACCCGGCGCGCGGCGTGGGCGAGATCTTTCGCGTGCTCGCGCCCGGCGGGTCCGCGTGGATCCTGATCAATTACTACCGCGACAATCTCGATTGTCACCAATGGAATTTCCACTTCCAAATTCCCACGCATTTACTCTCTGCCGCGGAATGGCAGGACCACTTCCGCGCCGCGGGTTTCCGCGATGTTCACCATCGCTCGATTCCTGACCTCTCGCCGACACCCGAGGTTTACACCGGCCGGTGGTTCCGCGACGCAGCGCAGATGCAGCGCTTCAAAGCGAAGGGAGCCCTGCTGGTCACGGGCGCAAAGCCATGACCGGCGTGACGTTCGGTCCAAGGTGATTTGTTCCAGGACATCATGGTTATTCCGGCGGAAAGTTATTGGTTCGTAAGTCCGGCAAATAATGCAAGTTGAGACTTCCTCCGAAACTACAGGTTTTGTAAGATGGATCGCCAGGCGCGGCTTCGCCGAGACGCTTGTTTGTGCGATCGCTCTATTCGTTTATATCCCCACTCTCGGTTTTGAGTTCGTCTATGACGACAAACCGCAAATCATCCAGAATCCCGCCATCCACGCGTGGCGCTATGTGCCGCATTACTTTACCTCTCATGCTTGGGCGGAATTGTATCCCAATGTGAGCGGCAATTATTACCGCCCCCTGTTTCTGCTCTGGTTTCGCCTGAACCACGCGATTTTTGGGCTTAACCCGGAAGGGTGGCACCTCACGACGGTCCTTTGCCATGTCGCGGCAACCTACATGGTGTTTGCCCTGGTTCGGCGCCTGGCGGCCAGCCCCTGGGTCGCTTTCAGCGCCGCGACGCTCTTTGCCCTCCACCCCGTTCACATCGAGAGTGTCGCCTGGGTATCCGGCGTGACCGATCCCCTGGTGGTGATTTTCCTGATCGGGAGTTTTCTGGCCTACTTGCGGTTCCGCGAGGAAAATCGCTGGGGCTGGATGGGCCTGGCACTGGCGTTGTTCGCCCTGGGACTGCTGGAAAAAGAGACCATCGTGGTTTTGGGCCCCCTGGTCTTCCTGTACGCATGGCTATACGCGCACGAGCGTTCTTGGATTTCGCGGCTCGCGATTGCGCTGAAGCAATGCCTGGCGTTTCTTGCGCTGACGATTTTGTATCTTGCGCTGCGCGCGCAGGTCTTGCGAGGCTTGTCGCATTCCGTGACTCCCGTGACCTTGCGCACCATGGCGCTAACTGAGCCCTCGATTGTCTGGCTTTACTTTCGCCACTTGCTGTTTCCCGTAGGGCTCAGTGGGCTTTACGGTCTGCCCTACGTTGACAACCCGGCATCCGCAGCATTCTTGGTTCCCACGGCTCTGTTGTTGGCGCTGATCCTGGCGCTGGCATGGGGCATCCGCCGACTGGAAGACCCCCGCTTGGCTCTGTTTGCCTGCGCTTGGATGGCGTTGCCGATTTTCCCCGTCCTCTGGCTGCGTGCCTATGCCGAAGGCGATATTGCTCACGACCGGTACTTGTATATTCCTTCCATCGGCTTTGTCTTGCTGGTGTCGCTGGGCTTGGCCGGGATCTCCAAGCACTGGCATGCCAGCCGGAAAACCCTGCAAATCGTCGGCCTCGCGGGGCTTGCCCTGGCCTACGCTTTGGGCACCGTGACCCAACAAACCTGCTGGGCCACGGACCTGCTTCTCTATGAGCGAGCATACCGGATTGCTCCCCGCGACAATTTGATCTGCAATGATTTGGGGACAGCGCTTATGGACGCAGGGCATCCTGAAGACGCCATCGCTCTATATTCGCAAGTGTTGGCGCGCCAGCCCCGATTTTGGCTTTCCAACTACAACCTTGGTTATACCTATTATAAAATTGGCAAGCCCAAAGACGCGGAGGTGTTTCTGCGGCGGGCCGTCAGCATCAACGCCGCGGATTCCGATGAGTTCATCTACCTCGGCTTGAGCGTTTGGCGTCAAGGCCGGGCCGAGGAAGCGGCACAGTACGTTCAGCGTGCGATTCAGATTCGTCCTTCCGCTCCCGGCTACCATTTTGCTTTAGCGATGATCCGCCGCGATCAAAACAACATTCCTGCCGCAGAGTCCGAGTTCAACCAGGAACTCCGTTATCATCCGGAAAGCACGGCGGCGCGGAAGCAGTTGGAGGCATTGGTTTCCGGGGCAGCGACCGGGTCAAAATAGAAATAACGGTAACCCCTGTCAAGCAATTCAAAAATGTTACTTTCGTAACCTTGCCTCCCGGCTATTTGTAGTTATAATCAACCCGGATTTTCGATCATCTCGCGCGGGCCAGCCCAGTGTCTCGCCCCGGCGACCTTCCCGCGATAATTTTCGACGTGAGGCTAGCTCTTGCTTGAACGGTGGAACCGGTGGCTGCAAAATCATCCGCGTCTGGCCGGGGGCGCACTGTTTCTCACCACCTATGTGGTCTTTTGCGGCACACTTTCCAACCTGTTTGTTCACGACGACATTCCTCAGGTTCTCGAAAACCCCTACCTTAGAAACACCAGCCTTTGGTCTCGCATCTTCACGGGATCCGTATGGTCATTCCGCGGGCCAGCCCAACGCGACAACATGTATCGCCCCTTGCAGTTCATTACTTATTGGGCCTTGTACCGCCTGAAGGGTCCCGATCCCGTGGTATTCCACCTTGCTCTCTTACTCTTCTACGCCGCCTCGGTGTGGCTGGTTTTCCGTCTGGCTTGCAAACTGTTACCGAGTTCACTGGTAGCTTTTGTGGGAGCTCTGCTTTGGGCGCTGCACCCGTTGCATGTGGAAACCGGAGCGTGGATTTCGGCCCTCCCGGATCTGGGCGCGGCGTTTTTCTATTTGCTCGGCTTTCTCCTCTTTGTCCGCGCCGAACAATCGGCCGACCGGCCAATAGGCCCCCACATCCTTGCCGCTGCCGCCTTCTTTCCTGCATTGTTCTTCAAAGAAATGGCACTCACCTTCCCGCTTTTCATTTTGGTTTACTGGTTCTTCTTTCCCGGGAAGAATTCCTGGAGGAGCAAGGTTTTTTACTGGATGTTCTTCGCCGGCGCCGCCGCGGTTTACTTGGCCATCCGCATCGCGGTGCTGGGCCGTGTTTCGGAAGCGCCGAATTTGTTTAAGCCTTCCTGGCGCATGGGGGCCGTAGCCGTGGGACTGCTGGGCCAGCATGCCAAGCTTTTCGTCTGGCCTTTGTACCTTTCGATATTCCGGTCATTTGACTTGGCCGCAAGCCTGCACTCGCCGTGGCCCGTGGTCGCTCTGCTGATTCTCGTGGCGGCGCTTTTCCTTCGCAAGCGGGAGCCAACCCTGGGATTCCTGATCGTCTGGTGGGGAGTAACGCTGCTGCCCTGCCTGGATGTTCGCCAGGTAAACTTGCCGGTGGCAGACCGCTTCTCGTTCCTCCCCACGGTGGGCCCTTGCCTGGCCCTCGGCTACTTCGCCTTAGATTGGTTGCCACGCCACATGGCGCGTTCCAACACTACGCCTGTGCCAGCTCTGGCTCTGGTGGTTCTGATGGCCCTGTGGATTGTTCAGGACGTGCGTTCGGTCACCCGCTGGCACGATAATGTGACGCTGTATGATCAGGCCTACGAGGCCTCACCCAACTCCGCGCTGGCCCATCTGCTACGAGGTGTAGTGCTGCAACAGAGGGACGGGAAGCTCGACGCGGCCGCAAAGGAATATCAACTCGCGCTCAAACTCAATTTGGCCAGCGAACGTTCACTGGTCGGGGTTGCCGCCGATTGCTACGTGTTGCTGGGCCAGATTGCCAATGCCGAGGGTCGCGTGCAAGAGGCCATCAATGATTACCATGAGGCACTCCGGGTGGCACCTGGCGACAGCCTCGCCTACAAAGCTCTGGGCATTGTCTATTTCCCGCGCGGTGACTATGCCAAAGCAAAGGGGTACTTTGAGAAGGCGGTGGCGCTCGATCCCAATGAGCTGGAGTCACGCTTTTTTCTGGGGACTTGTTATTTGAAGCTCGGGAAGCCGCGCCAGGCCGCCGCGCAGTTTCGCGCTGCTCGCGAAGCCGACTCGACTTATATCGAAGCTTACGAGGCCGAAGCACGCGCACTCGATGCGGCCGGTGATGCGGCGGAGGCGGCGCGCATCCGGGCATTGGTCAAGAAACGCTAGCGTAGTCCCTGTCCCGAGCCCCTGGACCCAGCCAAAGAAAAACGTGCGCTGGAACCCCTTGAGGGGTGTATAGTGCGGGGCTATTGGGAGCTAGAAGAGAAATTCCCGTTCACTTAGAAAGGTCGTAAGCTGGGGAGCACCGAGATTCTCTATGGACCCGTCGCCTGCAAAGCTGCACCATTATGTAGTCCGGTCGCTGATGGCCCTGGCGTTGTTTTACGCCATTCTAGCCGGGTTGCGGACGGTGGCTGATTTCGATCTAGGTTGGCAGCTTGCGACGGGGCGCTATGTTATCCAGCACAAACAGATTCCCTACACCGATATTCTTTCCTACACCGTCCGAGGAAAAGAATGGGTTTACCCTCCTTTTTCCGGCGTGTTGCTGTATGCATTTTATGTTCTCGGAGGTTTCGCCGCGCTTTCGTGGCTGAGCGCGGTCGCCTGCAGCGCCACGATCGCCCTGCTTTTGCGACGGAATAGCGCAATCACTGCGGCCTTGGCAGTCGTGTCGGTGCCGGCGATCAGTTTTGCCACGACGACGCGTGCGGAACTGTTTACCACGGTTCTGTTTGCCGCCTTTATTGCCATCTTGTGGCGCCAGTTTCAAGGTGAGCGGGCCTCGCTATGGCTGCTCCCTCCGCTCATGCTGGCATGGGTCAACCTGCACCTGGGCTTCATTGCAGGCCTGGCGATGATGGGGGCATACGTGATGCTCGAACTGCTGGAGATGCCCTTCGCCAGCCGTCGCAGCGCGGCATTGACGCGACTGCGGCGCACCGCGCCCTGGCTCCTGGCGACTGCCCTTGTGACCTTGCTGAATCCCTGGGGGCCGCGTATCTATGTGGCGATTGCCCGCCAAGAGCGAAGCATGCTAGAACTCGGTGGTTTCATCAACCACTGGTTGAGGCCCTATGTTTCGTTCGCCGCATGGCGAGAAGCCCTCACCTGGCACGACCCCGACAGCAGCTATTGGTGGTTAGTAGCAGCAGTGATCGTGGCTGTCCTCACTTCGCTCTGGCGAAGGCAGTTCGGCGTGGCAGTGCTGCTGGCTGGCGCTACTTATCTTTCGCTTGCGCATCTGCGTTACCAGGGATTGTTTTCCTGCTTGGCCGTGACCCTGGGCGGCACGGTTCTCTCCGGTCTTGCGCTGCCGGAATGGAGTACGCGCGCCAGGCGCCTTATCGATACCGGGCTTGGCCGCGGCTCGTTGGGTTCCCAGGGGCTTGCGCGACTCGTTCTCCTGGGAGGAATGCTCTTGCTGGTTGTGATCCGCTGCGCGGACCTGACATGGAATCGCTATTATTTATTCGCCGGCCAGGTTTCGCTGTTTGGATCCGGCGTCTCCTGGTGGTACCCCGAACGGGCTGCTGCCTTCTTGCTCCGCGAGCGCCTACCGCGCAATATCTTCAATGATTATAACCTGGGTGGCTATCTCACCTGGCGCATTGGCCCCGAGTACCCGGACTATGTGGACGGCAGACTGATCCCCTTCGGAGCCCCTTTCCTTACCCATCAACGGGACCTGATGCAGCAGTCGCCGGAGTCGCCGGAATGGCAGCGTGAAGCCGATCTTCGCAACATCAACACGATCCTCGTCTCGGTGGCACGCTACGGCGGCCTCGGGAGTTTCCCGCTGCAGCAGTTCTGCGCGAGTCAGGCCTGGCGACCCGTCTACCTCGATGAGGTGGCAGCCATCTTCGTGCGGAGCCGGCCTGAAAATGCAGCGTGGATCAACCGTCTCCAGATCGATTGCGCGACGGTTCACATCGACCCGCCGGCAACCGTGGCGATGGGCTCGCGAGCGCGACAAAACGCGGAACTCTTCAATTTCTATGCCAACGCCGGATCGGTGCTTTACGTGCTGGGCCGGGGAGCAGAAGCGCTGAGGTACTTGCAATCTGCCCAGACGATTTTCCCGGACGACAGTAATCTGCATTTGACCCTCGGGCAACTGTTCCAGGCCTATAACCGCGGGGACCTGGCGGAGCAAGAGTATAGGGCATCCGTGCAGCTCCGGCCGACGGACATGGGCTGGTATCTGCTGGGCCGGCTGTACGTCGACCACCGCCACTATGAAGATGCGGCGCAAGCGTTCACCCATGCCGCCGAACTCTCCTATCAAGCCTGCGACCGTTATCTCGAGCTGGGTGAGCTTTACGTCCAGATGCAGCGACCCCAGGAGGCCTTGAAAGCCTTTGCGCGCGCGGTCCGTCTGAGTCCCTATCCAACCAGCTCCCCGTGGGGGAGCTCGTTCTACGCTCGCGTGGCGGCGGGGCGGGCGCGTGCCTGGCTGAGCCAAGGCGATGTCGATCGCGCCATCGAATTTCAGAAACAAGCGGTGGAACTGACACCGCTTGATCCCGCGCGCTTGATGCAACTGGCGGAAATGTACCAAGCGCGAGGCCGCGCCGACCTGGCGCAACAGGCCGATCAGCGCGCGGCGGAACTGCACTCGAAATGAAACTTCGGGGGAGTCGAACATTGTTGACCCGTCTGGATGGTCTCCTAAAGAAGTATCATGCCTTGAGCGCTTGGCTACTGATCCTGGTGGCTTTCGTTGTTTACCAGGGAGTTTTGATTTGTGGGTTTGTTTATGACGACGTTCCCCTGATCCTGCTAAACCCCTTCATCAAGAATCCGCACCTCTGGAGACGGATTTTTCTGGAGCCCATGTGGTCGTTCCTCGGGCACGCACTCCAGAGTAGCTTTTACCGTCCACTGGGCGTCTTTTCCTTTTGGCTGGTCTGCCGGGTGGCTGGGCTCAATCCCGCCGCCTACCATTTTCTCCAGCTCATCTTTTACTCCCTCGGCATTTGGATGGTGTACCAGATCGGCCGCAAGCTCCTCCCCAGCGAGCTGGCAGCGTTGGCCGGCGCTTTACTCTGGACGCTGCACCCCTTGCACGTGGAGGCGGTGGCATGGGTGGCGGCGATTCCTGACATCGGGTCTGGCCTCTTCTGCCTGCTGGGGTTCTGGTTCTTTCTCCGAGCTGAGGCGCAGTCGCCTCCGACCTTCCGACAACATGCTTTGGCCGCAGCAGTCTTTTTCCCGGGGCTGTTCTTCAAGGAGTTGGCGTTCAGTTTCCCGCTTCTCATCCTGGCCTATTGGTTCTGCTATTCCTCCGGAGAATCCTGGTTCCGGCGGGCGCTCCATTGGCTTCCTTACGCGGCGGCCACGGGAGTTTGCGCGGTCATCCGCGTGGCCGTGATGGGCCACTTTGCTGGCAAATCGCTATTTCGAGCATTGAAGCCCCCCGTGGCATGGGCCGCGGTAGGTTTGCTGGGCGAGCATGCCAAGGGTTTTTTCTGGCCAGTCCACCTCAATGAATTTCGCGATTTCAGGCTCGCGCCCAGCCTCCACTCGCCTTGGCCTTGGGTCGCGCTGGTGATTATCACGCTTGCCGTCGTCGGGCGAAAGCGCGATCCCCTCTTGAGCTTCCTGGTGCTCTGGTGGTTCGTCACGCTTGCGCCCTGCTTGGACTATCGCCAACTTAGCTTCCCGCTCGTGGAGGATCAATTCTCCTATTTGCCTTCCGTCGGCCTTTGCCTGGCCCTCGGATACCTGGTTTTCGACTGGGCGCCGCAGCGTTTTGCAAATCTCCGTTCCACCCAGGTCGCCATCGGCGCGCTGGCGGTCGTAGCGACAGTATGGGCGGCCCAAATTGTGCGAGCCATTCCCCATTGGCACAACAATGATACGCTGTTTGAATACGGGCTCCGCGTTTCGCCCGATGCCCCCCTGGTACACCTTTCCCACGGCACCGACATGCAATTCCGAGATCATGACCTTGAGGGCGCTGCCCGCGAATTCCAGACCGCGCTGAGGTTGAACGCGCAAAACTTCCGGCCTCTCCCCACCTTGGATTACGGCTCCTACATCGGCCTGGGCCAGATCGCCCTCCTTCAGGGTCGCGAGGCGGAGGCGCTCGACTACTTCAACAGGGCGGTTCGCCTGTTGCCCAATTCCGATTTCGCCTACGAGGAGCTGGGCTCTTATTATTTCCCGCGCGGTGACTACGCGCGCGCGGCGGAATACTTTCAACAAGCCATCCGTGCGAACCCGCTGGACCTCGGGGCGCGATTCTTTCTGGGAACCTGTTGGCTGAAACTGGGCAAGCCGGCGCAGGCGGCGGAGCAATTCCACGCCGCGCGCGAAGTGGACCCCAGCTATTCCCAAGCCTTTGTGGCAGAAGCGGCGGCCCTGGAAGCGGCGGGTGACAAGGCTGGCGCCGCGCGTGTCCACACTGAAATGCCCACTCACTAGATTTTTCGCAGGCGTGGTGTTGCATCTCGATTCGACGGAGATTCCCGCACACGAGGAACGTTTAGTTAACTTTTATCGACCTCGCGTCCAGCCGCTTTCTCCTTTCTTTTCATTAACATCTTGGAGAGAAGTGTTTAACTCGTTTGTTTTCATGCATATCATGGAGAGGCGGAAACCTTACATTTTTTCTATATTTGTTTTCAATAACTTACGAAATTTTCGCCTCATTTTTTTAACCCCTTTTTTTTCACGACCCCGGCTACCGCACAATCATCTAAATATCTTAATTTCAATGGCATAGATTCTTGCGAGAATTTTGCTATTCATCGCTAACTCCTTTTGTTTCTGATACATCTTGGAGAGCCGCGCCCTTCTTTTTCTCCCCGATTCCCGTATTTCAAGCTAACCATTTTTATTTGAGTGACATAAAGCGTTGGGACATTTTTACGCTAAACAACTAACCCCTTTCGTTTCTAATACATCTTGGGGAGCCGCGTTTTTCCCTAAGACTTCCATCTGACGCTCATAGCCGTTTAGTCTTCAGCAGCTTGGTGAGCCTCCAAAGTGCAGTGGTTAGTGGACCGTGGCTAGTGGCCAGTCAGCGCACCGCCTACTGCCTTGTGCCTACTGTTCTATGGATTACGCCCACCCATTGAATAGGTCTGCGCCCTTTCAACTCGGCCAGTTGGGGCTGGCCATAGGGACGGGTATACCGCGATGAATATGGCTTGGCAACAGGAAACTTAGCCTAGAGGCTAGAGGCGGGAAACGCAGAGTCAGGCGAAGCGCGCCTGCGTCCGCGGCCATTGCGCTCAAAATAGCCTGCTCACTTGGCGACTGACTTCACATACTGGGTGCCGAGAATATGCTGGTAACGGCCTTGCTTGCCCGTGGCTTCGACCACTTGATGGTTTCCCCAAGCGCCGACTTCTTCGCGCCGTCCCGCAACCACATCCTCGACGAGCCACAGGTAGCCATCGCGAAAGCGAAGGCAGGCGCTCCCGGCTGGGGGGTTGGCGCAATCTCCGCTGTAAGACGGTTTCTCCTGGAATCCTTCGGGCGGCGCGAGCTCGTTCGGGGAAGGCTTGGAGCTTGCCCCCTGCCTGGGGGATTCTTGCTGAAACGGCGCGGGCTCCGGCTTCGGCTTTGGCTTGTGTTGATTGTGATAGATCAGTGCACCCGCCGCCGCCAGGACTGCGGCGAGGCCCGTCAGAATGCCAGGCAATGAACTCCAGAAGGATTTCTTGTCATCATCAGCCATGTACGCCTCGCGGAACGATCCCGGGCCAACGTTCAAGGCCTAATCAAGATCCGCCGGACTTGAACTATGGAATATATACACGAATCTGTCAATCGTTAACCGGCAGCGATGCTTTGGTTGCGCCGCGCTGATGGCGCTATACTAGGGCCGCCTAATTCCCCTGGCACTGTTAATGCAGGACCTGGATCAAGCTCAAGGGAATCGCAGGACACCCCGTCATGACACTTAGACAGGCACTCGTTATTCTGAGACCGCCTCTCAGGTTTGGCAACGCCAAGGAATTGCAGAAACGCGCCGCACACCTTAGCAGACTTTTTCGTGAGTGGGTTGCCATCATGGTTCTGGTTCTCATGGTGGCGCCTGTGTACGCGCAGGAATCCGTTATGGTGCGGGTTGATCGATCCACTCCGGAGGGCACAAGCCACTTCAGCATTGGCGTGACGCACACACAGCCCAAATGGGAAGAGGGGAATCCCCAGGCCGTCGCCCGCGCCAAATCGCTGTTGGCCAATGGATTGAAATTCCAAAATCAACACCTGATGGACTGGGGTACAGAAAACCCTGAACCCAGACCCGGTGTTTTCAACTGGGAAAGCCTGGACAAGCGCCTAGCGCTTATTCGGTCCATGGGCGGGATTCCCGTTATTACTCTGTGTACAGCCCCCGGATGGATGAAGACGAGCGGCGAGGACTTCCCCCGGCAGACCGGACCCGATAGCTGGGCGGACGACCGTGTGGCGGACAATCATGTGAATGATTTTGCCGAGCTTTGCAAAAGGGTTGTGCTGCGCTATCCCGACGTAAAGTATTTTCAGGTCTGGAATGAGTACAAGGGTTACTGGGACAAGGCGGCGGACAATTGGGATTACGTGCGCTTCACGAATTTCTACAATCGCGTGTACGACGCGATTAAGTCCGTGCGCCCCGACGCTCAACTCGGTGGCCCTTACTATCCCTTTGATGGTCCCAAACCCAAAGATTGGCCGGTGATTGACTATTGGTTCCAACACAAGCAGGGGGCCGACTTCGTCTGCTTCGACGGCTGGGTGGCAGGCTATCCCCCGACGCGCGCGAGAGATGAGGAAGCCAAGAAGATGACCTTGACGGATTACTTCGGGAAAATCGCCGACCAGTTCCGTTCCCGGACCACGCTTCCGATCTGGATCTCCGAGTTTTACGGAGGCTGGAGCAGCAATCCACAATTTACCGCCGCGAACCACGCATCCTGCTACCTCCATGCGCTGCGCAGCGGTGTGTCGGTGGCGTTGCTCTGGGATGCGGAATTACCGAAATGGAACTACCTGTTCACCAGTACCAACACTGCGGAAGCGGGTCAGGCCAGCCCGCACTACCGGGTCGTAAAGATCTTTAACCGCTACTTCGGCCCCGGCACCAGGTTGTACAAGGCCACATCTTCTTCGTCGGATGTTGAAGCCCTGGCCTCCGCGACCAAGACCCTGCTCATCAACAAGCGAGATGGGAAAGTCCCCGTCAGGCTGGATGGGCATCCGCTGGAATTAGAGTCCTACGCGGTTCGGCTGGTGGACGCGTCGGAGAAATAAAGGAAGTGCGGGAGATACGCGCCACAAGGCCCGCTCATCAGAAAGGAATCATCATGACTGCTTTACACCGGAGTCTCTTGGTCGTCTCTTTCATCGCTGCCGCTGCCCTTTCCACGGCGGCCCGCGCTGCTCAAAACGTCGACGCTGGTCAGGCTTCGGAACTGGCCTTGCTGACCGGCCAGCTTCGCATCGGAGCGGAGTTCTTTTTGAACCGGACCGAAACCAAGGCGAGCGTCGAGCATCATTTCCGGCTCATGCAGGAAAGCGGACTCACGCTGGTTCGTATTTTCGTAATCTGGGACGACATCGAACGTACCCCGAACCACTGGAACTTCGAAGGCTATGACTGGATTTACGATGCGGCAGCGGAGAACGGGATCAAAATTGTGGCGACGCTGTGCGCTGAAGATCCGCCGGGATGGGTGAAGAAGACCCCCTTCTACCACAACCGGACGAACCTCAATGATCCGGAAATGCGCGCCCATGCCGCGATTTACATTCAGAAGGTCGTGGATCGCTATAAGAACCACCCCGGGCAAGGGGTGTGGCTGCTGGCGAACGAACCGACCAAGTACGACCTCGAGCCCGCTACCTTTCAGGCCTTTGGCGAATGGCTAAAGGCAAAGTACGGGACCGTGGAAGAATTGAACAAACACTGGTTCGAGCCCCTTGAACACTTTTCCGATGTCCAAATCAGGCCGGATGAACTGACCGAATATTGGAATGACTATCATCGCGCGGTGGATTGGAGAGAGTTCAACACCGATAACCTCATTAATGTTCTCCTCTGGATCAAGGGTCAGATTCAAGCGCTGGACACCAAACACCCCACGCATATCAATGTCACCGAACCCACTGGCGGGCCTTATGGCCAGGACGTGTTCAAAGAGAAGCGCATCGTGGATATCCTCGGCGCCTCCATCCACCCCGCCTGGATCTTTCCGCCCACTTCGCCGACCGCTGAATACGGTGAACGGTTCGCCTACCGGCTGGATGTGATCGGGGGGCCGGCCGGAGATCAGCCGTGGTGGGTTACAGAACTGCAAAGCGGACCTACTATCTACACGGGCGGGTTTCCCCTGAATCCGACACCCGAGGATATGACCCGGTGGCTGTGGGACGCGTTTGGCGCCGGGGCCAGAGGAGTCATTTTCTGGCTATGGCATCCCCGAGTCGGCGGCTCGGAAGCAGGCGAATGGGGGTTGGTGAGCATTGATGGAACGCCGTCGAATCGGCTCCCCGCCGTCAAGGCAGTGGTGGATGGACTGAAGCGCAATTCCTATCTGGCTGAGGCGCAACCGCAGCCGCCGAAAGTCGCCATTCTGTATAACCGTGAATCCTCAATCCTCGACAGCCTCGACGACCGGACCCAGAAGCGCGGAGACGAAGTGGAAGAGTCTTTGATGGGCTGCTACATGGCGCTCCACCGGGCGCACATTCCCACCCGCTTGGTTGACATCGACCAACTCCGAACCGGAGCGCTGGGTGACTACGATGTCTTGTACATTCCCTATTCCTACGCGATGGACGACCAGGCCGTGGCCGCCCTGCGGGACTTCGTGAGCAAGGGCGGTACCGTTTGGGCAGATGGGCTGACGGCGTGGAAGAACGAAACCGGCGAAATCCGTCCAACCATTCCTGGGGGCCTCAGCGACGTCTTCGGGATTCAGGCTTCCGACATTTATCCCGTGAAGGCCAACGAGCCTTATTCCGTCACCGGCCAGAACGAACGCGGGGGCGAACTTTGGAAGCTGCCCTTGGAGCTAAAGGGCGCGGAGGTGTTTCTACGCGATCGGCAGGGCAAGCCTTTCGCTACTAAGCATCATTTCGGCAAAGGTCATGCCATCTACTTCGAGGCGGCGGTCACCCTGGGGTACTTCAAGCGCCACGATCCGGTGGTTCAACAATGGATCATCGACCCCGCGGAGAAAGTCCAGGCCAATGCGCTGGTACGAGTCAAGAAGGCTCCTGGCACGGTCGGCTTCCGTGCCCTTCTTTATAGGTCCGAGCCCGTGGCAATCCTGACCAACTGGGGCGATACGGACACTGCGGTCGTGAGTTTCCAGGGCGATTACGCAGTTGCCGACGCGCTCACCGGCGCACCGGTCGAAGTAGCGCACCAGCAAGGGACAACCCTCGCCACCGTAAAGCTGCCAGCCGGGGCGGTAAGCGTGTTAAGAGCAACAAAGGTCGCAAAATAGCTCAGGGGCACATCACTACTGCGATTTCCACCCGTCGGCTCGACAGGTTGATTAGGAAGAGCACCGGGAATCTTGTCAGGCCCCTCCGAGTCCAAGCCTCGACGTGGAAGAAGTCCGCCGCCGCCGCATCGGTTGTCAGGGGCTTACCCTCATTTGCGGGAATGGCAATGTGGTACACTGCCGAAAGCTATGGATACCAAGGAAAAGCTCAACGTGAGGACTTCTCAGCCGGACTGGCTCAAAACTCTTGCAGTGATCTATAAGAGCCGCCAACCGGCACTGATCATTGATGACGCTGGCTTGGGCATCGATCCGGCCAGTTACACGCTCCTGCAGATGGCCAGAGAAGTGGGGTTGTCGCACCGAGATATTGCCGGAGTCTGTGTGGCACTGGGCATTAGCGCCACGGGAATCGGGATGGTTATTCTCGCATTCGTAGACCCGGAACCGACCAGTAAACTCGGACTGCTGGTCGGCGGTGGCGTGATTTGTGTCCTTTGCGGCGGATTCGGCGCTATTCGAATTCTGACCAATCTCAAACCGCCGAACGTCAGAGTAACCACCCAAGGTATAGAAATCGCCTGGATGTGAAGAGGCCTCCCTCGACCCACGCCGCCGAAATCACAACCGCTGTTTGGATGCTGTCGTTAAATAATACGGCACAATACTCCGCCTCTTTGGATCCCATGCAGCTCACGATTACGGTTCGTTCTCGGCGAGGTACATGATGCCCACCCGGTGGAGTTCCTGGGAGGGCACCTTGGAACTGTGGACGACGCGGGCGTCGACGAAAACGTTCAACGCCTGCGGTGCATAGGGAACGGCGATTTGGATGTAGGATCCGGGGCGGTAGGGCCGGCGGCTGATGAAAAGCAACCCGCCGCGGGAGATGTCCACGGTAGTTGCCACGTCGTCCTCCGACCCAGCCTGGCGAATGCAGACGTGTATCTCCGCGGCCACGCGGCGATGCTTGCGCTGGTCCTTGACCAATGGGGGAGGCGCGGGGGCCAGCCTCGCGGCATTCGCTGGCCCTAGCTCTGGCCGTTGCGTCGTCTCTTGCTGTAACTCCAGCCAAATTGTTGACTTCCCGCACGTGGTGCAATTGAGGGAGAGCTTCCGATGGGCGTTGTAGGCCGCCAGCTCCACCGAATCAAGATGCACGACCCTGCGCGTCCCGCAGACCTTGCACCCGAGCAGGGCTCGCCCGGCGGTGTCTTTGTCCGCGGGTAATGGTGGAAAATAAATATCCCAGAAACCCACCGCGGGTTTCTGGAACGCCACACTGAAAACTTGCAGACCTGGCTGCTCCCCGACTTTCCCCAGCACAAGACAATCTGCTACGCGGGGAACACGGGTCCGCTGCCGGCTGATCACAATATCTTGACCGGAAACGAGTGCGGTTTTCAGCGCAATCCCGGCCCCGTTCTGAGAAACCGTCACGGTGGTGGCGTCTTCCGAAAAGGGTTTTCCGGCAGCGTCCGTTCCAGAAACGGAAACCGGCAGGGTAATTAAGACACGATCACTACGACGTTGACTGATATCGGCCATAAGCCCCTCTCCCATGAAATGGCATTGTACTGCAAGCCGGACTTAATTTTTTGGCTTTTGCCGGTAACAAGAGTCCTCTTGTTTCAGACCTGGAACACCTTCTGCGCCCAGTCCACCGCTTCCAGGTAAGCGGAGGCGAGTTGCGACTCATCCTGTTGGAGGCCGAGAGCGAGTTCACCGACCTCGATCCAGCTTCCCGCTTCGAAGGCCTTGACCAAATCGAGGATTTCCCGATAGCCGTTGGGCGTACCCAGGAGGGCGGCGCGGACCAGGTCGGGCAGAGCAATCTCCGAGACAATTTCTGACATGGGCAGGCCCAACATTGCTTCCATCAGCGAGAAAACTCCCAGAAGAAACATGCCCTGCTCGTCGTTCCGCGTGCCCAGCTTCGCGGCCAGCAGCTCGCAGCACCGGCCCCGCGTGAGCGCCGTCAGAACCAGTTCGTTGGGCTCATTGCCGGCGATGCCCAGAACTGCCGCTACGGACGCCCATTTCATGAGCGCTCGATCGCCGAGCAACTCCAGCGCGTGCCGCGTGGAGCTGACATCGCGCCGGAAGCCAAAAAGAGCCGAGTTCATAAACCTCAAGAGCTTATAGCAGAGCGAGACTTCGCGGTCAATCAGCGCCACGATTTCGCTCCGGTCCAATTCCGGTTTGCTGACAGCCTGGAGGATACGCAGGTAGTTAAGCTTGAAGGCCGGGATGTAACGGCTGGGGACAATCTGTGGCTTGCAAAAGAAATAACCCTGGAAGTAAACGTAGCCGCTGTCGCGAGCTTCGGCGAATTCGGCGCGCGTTTCCACCTTTTCCGCCAGCAGTTGGATCCCCAGCGGCGAGAATTTGGCCACCGCTTGCTGCCGGTCACCCGGCCCCGTGAGCTGGAAATCGACCTTGATAATGTTGGCCAAGTCGACGAAGGGTTGGAATTTCTCGGCATAAACAAAATCGTCCAGAGCGATCACGTAGCCCAGGTCCTTTAACCTTCGGCAGGCAGCGAGAACTTCGGCGTCGGGCTCAACCGTCTCGAGGATTTCGATCACGGTCTCCTCTTTGGATAGCAGGGTGGCATACTCGTTCACGAGAAAATGGCGGGTGCAGTTGAGAAAGGCCTTTCGCCCCGCGGTAAGCGTCCGCGCGCCGATGGTGAGGATGTGGTCAGCCACATCGCGCGCCGCGGCGTCGTCATCGCTCGCGGTATAGCGGTTTTCCAACCCGGAACGGAAAAGGAGCTCGTAACCGTAGACTTGTTCGTGGCGATTAAAAATCGGCTGCCGCGCGACGAAGCGCGTTGGACCGCGAACGACGAAAGACGAGTCGGGCAACGCTGTGAATAAGTCCACGTATCGCTTATCGGCACTGTTACCATAAAGTTAAACATCTCCGCTGGGTGACCATCGCGGTGTGAACAGAGAGCGAAATGCGGTCCGTGGCGCCCCAAAGTGGGATGTCCCTGAAACACAAGATCAGGTTAGGTTAAGATAGGTTGGAACGGCATTAGTCCCGGCTGTGAAATGATGTGGTTGCCATCTCTCCCATTCTGAAGCGGGTTCTTGAACGTCGCCCCGCGCCGCTGGTTTGGCCGCCGCTCAAGATCGGCCATCGTGGGGCGGCGGGCGAAGCGCCGGAGAATACCCTGGCTTCGTTTGAGCTGGCTTGGCGCCAGGGTGTGGGCGGAATTGAATTCGACGTGCAGCTCTCCTCCGATGATGTTCCCGTGGTCATTCACGACGCCCGTCTTCGCCGCACGACTTCCGGCAGCGGTTGGGTTTGGGAACATCGGGCGAGTGTGTTGCGCCGGCTCGATGCGGGGTCCTGGTTCAATCGCCGTTATCGCCTCCGCGCCCGCGAACGGTACGCGGGCGCGCGCATTCCTCTGCTGGCGGAAGTTCTGCAATGGGTCAAAGCGCGGCAATGCCTGGCCTTTGTCGAAATCAAGGACTTCCGGCCGGGCGCAGGGGCAAAAGTCCTTCAGGAAATCGAGCGCGCCGGCCTTTGGCATTTGGCGCGGGTGGTCTCCTTCGACCTGCCGTCGCTTCAGCAGGTAAGGGAATTGAGCGAGCAAGCGCGTCTGGGGCTGGATTTCTCCGGCCGCCTCCTGCCGATTCGCCGCGCTCTGGCGCTCGGTGCGGAGACGCTGCTGCCGCACTGGGCGATTGCTTCGCGGGGACTCATTCGCCGCGCCCATCGCGCGGGGTTGCAAGTTATCCCTTGGACGGTTAATCACCCGCTGCACATGCGCCGCAAGATTCTGGACGGTGTGGACGGCATGATCACCAACTATCCGGCCAGACTCACAGAAGTCTTGGAGGACCTCGCGCAGGCGCGCATTAAAGGGTAAAGGGTGAAGGATGAAGACTGAAGGGTAAAGAATGATGGGCGGATTGAGAGCCCTTCCACTCTGCAAGGAATGAGCGCTTTGCTTCATCCTTCAGACTTCATCGTACAGCCTTTACCCTTTACCCTTTATCCTTTAACCTTTACGCTTTACCCTTTATGTCCATGGCCAAGACGGCTCCAAAAATCGGCAAGAAATTTTTGATCACGGGGCGCGTCCAGGGCGTCGGTTATCGCTATTTCGCGGAGCGTTGGGCCTCCCAACTCGGCATCTGTGGATACGTGAAGAACCTCTGGGACGGCAACGTGGAGGTGTACGCCATTGGCGATGTGCTGGCCTTGGAAGAACTGAAGCGCCAACTGGCCGAGGGCCCGCGCAGCGCGCGCGTTGCCGCCATCGATGAATCGGACGAGTCCGTGGATAAGCGATACAATCGCTTCATAATTGAGGGAGGCTGGTGAAAATTCTGAAGGGTAAAGTTTAAAGGGTAAACGGTAAAGGAGTGCGCTCCTCCATCACTCGATGTACAGGCGATTAGAAACTGTCATTTACCCTTTATCCTTTACCCTTATTTGCGGAGGACCTGTGATCGATCTCAAAAAGCTGATTCGCGAAATTCCCGACTATCCCAAGCCGGGCATCCTCTTTTACGACATCACCACGCTGCTGAAAGATCCGGTGGGCCTGCATTGGGCCGTGGACGTCCTCGCCAATACTTTCCTGGCGCAGAAGATTGATCGGGTTATTGGCATTGAGGCGCGCGGGTTTATTTTCGCACCTATGGTGGCCTACCGCCTGAACGCGGGATTTGTGCCGGCACGCAAGCCCAATAAGCTGCCCGCCGAACGGGCCACAATGCCCTACAGCCTCGAGTATGGAAAGGACGCGATCGAGATTCACCGCGACGCCATCAGCCCGGGGCAGGAAGTGCTGATCATTGATGACCTGTTGGCGACGGGGGGAACCGCCGCCGCCACTGCTCGCCTGGTGGAATCACTAGGCGGACGCGTGGCCGGAATCGGATTCGTGATTGAACTGGAAGAGTTGAAGGGCCGCGAGAAACTGAGCCAGTACGCGGTGCATTCGATTTTGAAGTACTGAAGAAGAACAGTTGAAGAGTCGAAGAGTCAAAAAGTCAAAGTGGCAGGCGCGCACTTTTCAACTCTTTGACTCTTCGACTTTTCAACTTTCGACTTTCAACTGCTCTTCGGCGTCTCCAGCGTCTTCAGGATCGCGTCCAGGAAAAGCCCTTCCGGCAGAGCCCCTTCGACTTGAGCCTCCCCATTGATGATGGTCCTGGGGACGGTGAAAACCCGAAATCTTTCGGCGAGGTCCGGGAATTCGGTGGCTTCAATGCCATCAGCGCGGACAAGGTCGCTTTCCATGGCGAACTGGTAAGCCAGGCGCACGGCCGGCGGGCAATGGGGTCAAGTCGGTGTGGTGAAGACTTGCAGGTGGAGTGGCTGGGTGAGTTGGGCCAGTTTCTCGCGGCTTTCAGGTTGCAATCCCGAATCCCCTTTCGAAACGGTCAGAATCCCGTCGAGCAGGGCCGCGAACTCGTACCCCGCGGGCAGGCCAAAAAAGCGAATGCCGTAATCCTTGCCGTCGCGGACGGCGGTGGCCGGAACTTTATCGATCGCGTATTCGGCTACTTTTTCCTTGTCGAGCAGAAAATCGCAGGTCTCAAGTGAGAGCTTTTCGGAAATTTGCGTCAGCTCCTCGAGTAACTGCTTGGCTTCGCGGCCGTATTCGAGATTCAACTCCTGGGTAAAATGCACCAGCTTGACCGGGGAGGTCATGGGCTGGAGCCGGGTGCGGATTTCCTCCACATCGGTATCGCGCAGCAGTCCCATGGATTCTCCTTGACGAAACACGATCCCGAGTTTCTCACCCCGTCCTTCGATGGGCCTACTGATTGAGATGCACTCGGACGGGAAGAGTTCCGGGAAAAGGCGGGCCGGTGGCCTTGTGGCCGTCACTAAGGTTGTTGTAATCGTTCTCCAGAGTGTTCATCGTCGTGGCCATGGTCACGTTGATGCTTTTGCTGCTCGCCCAAGTTCTTCCAATGGTGCGATGGCGAAAGTTACGAGTCGTTTTCCAATGTATTTGAGTTGCTCCGCCGTGAAGTTACGACCCGAGAGTAAACCGTTGGCACATAGATCTGTGGCCTCCTGCAAGTCTTCGTCACTGGCGAGCAACCTGCCAAGCCCGGCACCCGCAGAGGCCGCCAGTTCGCCCCAGCGGAGCGGGAAGCAATCCTCGAGGGCCTTCGCCCATCGCCCAGGCCATTGCTCGCTGGCATCTTCAGGACTCAGAGCTGCGATGGCGAGAACTCGTCCGAGATCCTTGTTCCGGCGGAGAAATTCGGTCCCTTCGATTCTCACCTCAGAGAATTCCCGGTGTTCAAGCAGATTCATTAGAGCCATCATCTCCGGACGGGCACAGCGGATACCAGGATCGGTAGGCTGGGCGTCATAGGTGGCGACACGTGTGAATGGAAAACTGGGCAAGCCGTAGTGGTCACCGGAAGACAAAGGCAGTCGCGTCCACACCTTCGTGCTCTGAATCTCAGACTCCGGCTCGGTAAGCAGTTCGAGGAACCATTCGGTGGAATCCGGTGGATAAAGTCGAACCGCTGGCAGTATCTCGGTGGGAGTACTAAGACTTCCTGGCTTTCCGAAATCTCCCGCCGCCAATGGCCGCCAACCGCTGGCGAGGAGCTCCTCCGTCACCTTGCACCCGGATTCCACAGCCGTAACGTATGGTGAAAGAACGCAGTCAATGTCCTTGGTACGAACCCCGAAAGTCTCGTCTGGGGGGAACAACTGATAGGCAGCAGCGAGGCTGCCTATGATGATGATTTGAGGCCGGACATCCGCGGGAATCGCCGAAGCTACTCGCTCGAGCACGTTTCGTGGGGAGACTGCCTGGGTTCCGATGTTCATGGCGTGCGTAACCGCCGGGATTCTAATGCTCGGAGAAAATCCGCTGCCTGAGACTCTAAGTGCGCCTCATGCAAATCGAGCAAGCACTCAACCGGGTCCGCCCATGACAACGTTCCCGCAACAAGTTCGAAAAACGACTGCTGTCGCCTCACGGCGTGAACAGCCATGTTTACAGGCTGCAGGGGGTCATCCACTTTCTTCAGTGCCGGATCGAGTTTTTCGATGAAACTGAGGTCCATATTCCCGCCTGGACAATGAAGTGAGAGATCCAACCGTGGTGTGCCGACGAGGTCCAGGTTCGGGTAATAGTGCTTTGCCCCAATAACACCGCCAACGGCAAGGTTAGGGATGTTCAGCTTTTCGAGGCGGCGGATATGGGATTCAGGTGACCGCTGTTGTTCAAACAGTTGTCCAGAACGGTCAACGAAACGAACGGTCGATCGAACGTGATCCGAGACCGCCAACAATCGTCGCCATTCATCCTTGGGAAAGTATCGAAGTTCGACTCGCCGATCGGAGTGGCGCAGCAGGTAGGGGTCGAGCCGGCGGAAGGCGTCGCGGACGGTCGGGTAGCTGCAACCGGCGGTTTTCATGAGCCAGTCACTGGTCATTGGCCCTTGGTTGAGCAACCATTGATGTAACAGGATTTGAAAAATGGCGTAGTAGGAGTTTCGCGGCTTGCCCTGGTGGGATTCTTCAAGTATCAGTTGATCCAGCCAAGCGCGAAAGTCTCTTCCCAGATCCGGAGGGAGCCCGATGTATTGTTTGTCTCTCGCGACGGCCACCGTGAGGCGGTTCATAACCTCCGGGTGGAGTACCTTATTGTCGAGCCGCCGCTCCTGCTCCAACCCTTCCTCCGTAATACGCGAATCCACCAGAATCAGCACTCCGCGGGTCCCGGGATTGCAGGTCAGCCAGTAAGCGAGCCCAAGTAGGCTGGAGCGAAGGTCCCGAAAGCCATGGGTTTGGTACTTCACTTCCACCACAACGTCTCGCCATTGGCCGTCTGGCTCATAGCCGATTCCAACTTTCCGATGTTTGGGTAGGTCGACTGTCATGGTGAGATTAAGTTACAACTTTCAAGTGAAAGTTGCAACTACATATTAAAGTAGCAACTCAATGTTTGATATCCATAAGTCAGGTCTCATATCTGGAGTCCAGCAGGGGTCATTTTGACGCAAAGCTTCGCTACGTTTCCGCCTCCGCGTCGAAGCCGAACTTCTTCATCTTATAGCGCAGGGCGTCGCGGGAAATATCCAGCAGTTTGGCGGCGTGGGTCTGATTGCCGGCGGTTTGTTTGAGCGCCAGGCCCACCAGTTCGCGCTCCACTTCCTCAAGCGAGGTGCCCTGCTTGGGCAGTTCGAGCACCGGGATCATTCTTCCCGAGGGGAGTGGCTGCCATGATGCCGCCGTGCTGCTCACCATCAGGGGAGTATCTGTGGATTCTCCTTGCGGTACGCTCACGGGCATGGCGATATCGTACCCTAGCGCCTGTCCGGTCACCTGGATGGGCAGGTAGGTGGGGCGAATGTAATCCGAATCCTCCAGAATCATGGCGCGCTCCACGGCGTTCTTCAACTCGCGCACATTTCCCGGCCAGTCGTATTGCAACAGCAGGTCGCGGGCTTCCTGGGTGATGCCTTTCACCATCTTCCGAAAACGGAAATTGTAGCGTTCGATAAAGAACTCCACGAGGGGCAGGATATCTTCCTTGCGATGACGCAAAGGGGGAATAAAGATAGGGATAATGCTGAGCCGGTAGAACAAGTCCTGGCGAAAGGTTCCCTCCCTCACGCCCTGCTCCAGATCACGATTGGAGGCGGCGATGACGCGAATATCCACACCGATATCCTTCACGCCGCCGATGCGGCGGATGGTTTGATCCTCCAGCGCCCGCAGCAGTTTCGCTTGCAGGTACGTGGACAACTCACCGATTTCATCCAGGAACAGTGTGCCCCCGTCGGCAACTTCAAACAGCCCCTTCTTCTGCGCCTTGGCATCGGTAAAGGCACCGCGCTCGTGCCCGAAAAGCTCGGCTTCCATCAAGGTCTCGGGGATGGCCGAGCAGTTGATGGTCACGAAGGGCTTGTCGTTGCGGACGCTGTCGTAGTGGATGGCCTTGGCGATCAAGTCTTTTCCTGTGCCGCTTTCTCCCTGGATCAGCACGGTGGAGGTTTCGCTCACCGCCACCTTGCGGACAAAGTTCATCAAGTCCAGCATGCGGGGGGATTTCCCCACCACCTCGTGGTAGCCGGAGCGTTTGCGGACCTCGTCGCGCAGGCTGTCACGTTCGGAGCGCAAGCGCGAGCGGTCGATGGCGTTGGCCAAGGTAACTTGCAGCTCATCGAAATCGAGTGGCTTTTTGATGAAGTCGAGAGCGCCCAGCTTGATGGCCGTCTTGATGTCATCGAGCTGCGGGTCGCCCGTAATCATAATGACGGGAATGGAAAGGTTGTTCTGCTTGATTTCACGGAGGACTTCGATGCCGCTCAAATCCGGCAGCCGCACGTCCAGCAGGATAAGGTCAGGCGATTCGGCGCGAATCTGCGCGAGGCCGCCGGTGCCACTTTCAGCCTCGATGGCTGCGTAGCCCCACTCTTCCAACTGCCGGCGCACCGACCAGCGGATCAGTTTTTCATCGTCGACGATCAGAACTTTTTCGTTGGGCATATTAAAACCTTGGGACACGGGACTCGGGATACGGGACACGGGGCTTTGAACGAAGGGTTGGAGACTCGGGGTTCGGGTCCGATTTGCAGTCGCGCGTCCGTTCAATCGTGCAATCAGATCCCAGGAATTGAAATATCGCCTGAATCCCTGATTCCCAATTCCTCATCTCGAACGTCGTTTGACGTATTCCGTTTCCCGTGTCCCTATTCCCGAGTCCCGAGCATCTGCGCTTCCTCGACGGCCTCGCGCATCGGGAGGCGGATGATAAAGCGGCTTCCCTTATTGAGTTCGCTTTCTGCGGTCAGCGTCCCGCCGTGCTGGCTGATGATACGCCGGCAAAGCGAAAGTCCCAACCCTGTCCCGCCCCGCTTGGTGGTGTAGAAAGGCCGGAAGATTTTCTCGAGCTGCTCGCGCGAAATTCCCCCGCCCGTATCGCTGACCGCGATTTCGATATAGTTGGGCCGATTCGGCGCGCCGGAGCCCCCCAGCACTCGCGCCTGGATCGTTATTCTACCTTCCTGGTCAAGCGCTTGGATGCCATTGAGGACCAGATTCAATAACACCTGGTGGAGTTGCTCGGGATCCATGCGGAAACGCGGGAGGGGCGAAGGAATTTGAATGGAGAACTCCACGCTCTTGCTGCCGATCTGCTGGCGAGCAAGCTGCAAAGTGTGTGCCACCGTATCCTTCAAATCCGCCATACCGAATTGGGGGGCCTTGGGGCGGGCGTAAGTCAGTAGATCGTTCAACACTTTCTCGATGCGCCGTACCTCTTGCCGCAGGTCATCCAGGATTTCGCGGTCGGGGTGCTCCTTGGGGAAATCCTTGCTGATAATCTCGATCGCGCCGGCGATGCCCGCTAGCGGGTTGCGGATTTCATGCGCCACACCGGCGGCCAGTTCCCCCATAGTCGCCAAGTGCTCCGCTTGCACCATTTCGGTATCGTGGACGCGCTGGCAGTGATCGCAGAACTCGCGCCAGTTGTCGGTGAGCGCGCGAATCTCCGTTTCGAGCGCCAAAGTGCCATTGGGCGGTGATCCGATCTGAACCAGAGCGGGATAGGTGGGGGCGATCTTGCTGATGGCTCCCCGCAATTCGCTCAGAATTGCCCAGGACTGGCGCTCTTGGTATATGAGCATCCCCATCGCGGCAGAGAGTGCGGCGAGCATCGCCACCGCCAGCCCCACCGTGGGGGTCAGGCCATGCCGATAGCCTTCCACGCTCACCAGCAAAATAATTCCCGCCAGCGAGGTTGCCAGCACCACCAGGTTCTGGCGGAAGGTGGGGGGAAACCGCAAAAGACGTTTTAGCCGTGCCCGGTCCAATGTTATGATATTTCCTTTTCAGCGCCACACAGTGTTTAATTTTACCACAAGGCCGATAACGTGACCAGAAAGCCCGAAACATTCTTCGAGGAGATGAAGCGATACGTCGGCTTCAGTGAAGAGGATGCTCGCTTGCTTCAAGCTGTCGGCGGGCGCATGGCCCCCTATCTGGCGGCCATGTCGGAGCGTTTTTACCACCAGATCACCCAGCACCCCGAAGCGGGCAAGGTTTTCACCGGGGGCCAGGAACAGATTGATCGCTTGAAGCACACGCTGCAAGTTTATGCGAAGCGCTTGTTCCGGGGCCCTTTCGATGAAGATTACGCGGCCGAGCGCTACAAAATCGGCGTGCGCCACGTCCTGATCGGCCTGCCCCAGCGTTACATGATCAGCGCCATGGGCGTGGTGCGCACCCACCTCCAGGAAAGCCTGGGGGAAGTCTTCCCGTCCGAGCCCGCTCAACTGGAATTCACCCGGCTCGCCCTGGACAAAATTTTGAACATCGACTTGAACATGATGTGCGAGTCCTATTTCCAGGAGAGTATTCGCCACTTACGCGATTTGAACCGGAGATTGGAACGCGCCAACTTTGAATTGGCGGAACTGAGCCACGTCAAGACGGAGTTCCTGGCCACTACTTCGCACGAGTTGCGCACCCCGCTCAATTCCATTCTGGGGTTCACGCGCCTGATTCTTGATGGCCTGTGCGACAGCCGCGATGAGGAACGTGAACTGCTGCGCGACGTCTATTCCAGCGCCGAACACCTGCTGACCATTGTGAACGACCTGCTGGACGTGGCGAAGATCGAGGCGGGCAAACTGCGCTTGGCCCCGGGGACGGTCGACCTGAAGTCGGTGATCCAGGAAGCCAAAGCCGTGGTGAGTCTCCAGGCGGCCGCCAAACACCTCACCCTGATCGATGAGACGGAGGCGTTGCCGCTGCCCCCGGTGACCGCGGACCAGGCGCGCGCCAAACAAGTCCTGATCAACGTATTGGGTAACTCGGTGAAGTTCACCGACAAGGGATGGATCACCCTGCGCGGACGGTCTTTCCCCGAACGCGGTTTTGTGGAATTGGAGGTCCAGGATACGGGCATCGGCATCGCTCCGGCAAAGCAGCCGCACTTGTTCGAAAAGTTCCACCAGTTGGACAGCACCTTCACTCGCCAGCAAGGGGGCAGCGGCCTGGGACTGTCCATCTGCCGTAGCCTGGTGGAAATGATGGGTGGGCGCATTAAGCTTTGGAGCGCCGGCGTGGGTTGCGGAACTACGGTAACGTTCTCGCTCCCGGTGCGGCGGGAACAAGAAGACGTTGTGCATGTAAAAGGCAAAGAAGCCCTGTTGGCGATGGGAGACGAGAGTGGCGCAAGAGTTCTCGTGGTCGATAACGATGCGGAATTCCGCCACTACTTCAAGACGCTGCTGACCAAGCATGGCTACTATGTTCTGACGGCGGCGACCGCTGACGACGGGCTCGATGCCGCGCGCCGCTTTCGTCCGCAGGTCGTCATTGTGGATTTGGCCCTGCCCCAGCGGCCGGGGGCGGAACTGGGAGACGGCGCGGACTTGGTCGCCCAGCTCCAAACGGGCGCGTTGATGCGGGAGATCTACTACTTTATTGTCACCGGCTACGACCCCGCGGAAGTTCATGAGCGGCTCACGCTTCTCCAGATCACGCCGGAGATCTGGCAGAAACCCTTGGAAGGGGAGAGATTCCGGGCGCGGCTGGAAGAGATTCTGCGCGAGTCAAAGCTGGCGGCTGGGAGTGACGGAAGGCAGTAGGCAGTGGGCAGAACACAGCCGGCGGAAGAACTCACGCGGGCCGCGGGCGTGGCAATCTTGAATCTTGAATTTTGGATTGGGGCGGCGTCCGCGAACCCGCGCGAAGGGGGAATGGTCATTACGTAGCCCCGCCCACTCGACGGTCTCATGATGCTTCGCATTCTCGTAGTGGAAGACAATCCCTTGGTTGCCAAGTTCTATCGCTTGGCATTGGAGCGCGCCGGTGGCTTCCAAGTCACCTTCAACGAAGACGTGGAGGCCATCCTGGCGCAGGTTGCAGCCTCCGCTTTCGACGCCATGGTCCTGGATGTATCGCTGCGCAATTGCCGCTATCAGGGGTGCCCGGTCGATGGCCTGGAACTCGCCCAACTGATTCGCCGGCTCCCCGAGGGCAAATCGCTGCCCATTCTGCTGGCCACCGCCCATGCCATGGAAGGCGACCGCCAGCGCTTGCTCGCCGCCTCGGGCGCCAACGCCTATTTGGAAAAACCTATTTACGATCCCAACACCCTCGTCAGCAAGATTCGCGAGATGGTGGGAGGTTAGCCGCACCTTCCCGCCCGTACCTCTATCATGAACTATTTCGAGGCTACCGGTTCGCCACCGATTCCCATGAGCCTGGGGCTCGCCACTTTAGATGTAAATGCGCGAAGCGCCTTGGACTGCGGCGGCTCGACGCCGCCTTGGAATTACGCCAAGGAGGAGGACCAAGGCGGCGTCGAGCCGCCGCAGTCCAAGGCGCCTTCGGCACATGCATTTTCATAGCCGTGGCACCAAGGTTTGTCCCCCCGGGCTGAATCCCGGAGGCTATTTGGGGTGAGTGATTCGCAACCCCGTCAGTGAGGGGGCCATAGGAGAAGGGATATAGGCGACCCCGTAAGCAAATGTCTTCGCGCCGACACCCAATTCCCTATGGACAATCCTTGCGGGAGTAAAGATGTTGGCTGCTCCGGGTGAGTACGGCAAGGCAGCTTCAATGACCGTGCCTACGGGATAATCCTTGTGGCTGACGAAGCGAAAACCGCCCCGCGAGACGTTTTCCGTAGAGACTATTTCTTGGCCCTGTACGGATTCACGGAGACAAACGACGACCTTGAGGTTTATGCGCGGCCACTTCCGTTCCTGAATAGTATGGCGGGCGGCGGGAGCCGCTTGACCGGCCGGAACCGATTCCTCTCTCGACGCGGACCGCATCCACAAGGTGGTATCGTTACAATGCTTGCAGGGGCGCGAGAGGCATTCATTCGCCAAAAGAACTTCCAGTTCAAAAACGTCCAGGTGCGCGACCTCCTGAGCGTCGCAGTCTGCGCACTCCAGAAACACCCGGCCCGCCGGGTTCTCCGTGCCGTCCAGCAATGGAAAGTTGATGCCCCAGACGTTTACTTCCGGGTGCAGGAAGGCAACGCCATAGTGGCAACCCTCCGCTTCTCCCGTGATGGGGCCGACCACCCGTACAGCCGCGTCCAGGCCAGTCTTCAAACATCGGATCGTGAGCGTCTGCCGTGGAACCAAAGCATGGGTGGAAATTATCCTGGCGCCCCGTCGGCTGAGGACAAGGGCTCTGGTGTTCTCCACGAATTGCTGGCCCTCAGGGTCAGTTCCCGAGATGATGATCGGGATCTCCATGAAAATCCGGTCGCTAGTGCGCATTCTTGGCCGTCCCTGTCCGCCCCTCCCGCAAGGTACAACCGTAAATGCCCCCCGGGCGGGCAATTTCATCCCTTCATCGGTCCAAGATTGTATGCCGAGTAACCCTGTCCTTCAACTCTGATTATTACCGTGTGCGAAGCACCTTGGAGTGCGGCGGCTCGACGCCGCTTTGGAATGACGCGGAGCGATTAAGACTAAGGCGGCCCTCACGCTCAGTGACCTTGCCGTTTTGCCTGGAAACAGGTTCGAGGCCCTGAAGGGCAGCCGGAAAGGCCCATACAGCATTCGCATCAATGACCCGTGGCGCGTTTGCTTTGAATGGCCAGACGGCTCCCCGGGTCCGACGAATGTGGAAATTGTCGATTATCACTAGAATTCGGTTGCCCGAAGGAAAGGACCGACGAAAGGAACCAACATGCCACAGCTTGCGATCCACCCTGGAGAACATTTGGCCGAGGAATTGAAGGAACTCAACATGAGCGCCGCCGCGCTGGCCCGCCAGTTGCAGGTTCCCACCAATCGCATCACCCAGATTCTGAACGGACGCCGCGATATCACGGCCGACACCGCATTGCGCCTGGCGCATTTCTTCGGCACCAGCGCCGAATTCTGGATCAATCTGCAAAGCCTCTACGATCTGCGCATCGCTCAGCAGCAAGCCGGAAAGACCATCCAGGCCCTGCCCACCCTCAAGCGCATGTCGGCCGTCCACGCCTAGCCCCCACTCCCGAACAGCAGGCGTAGCGCGGGCGTCCCGCCCGCTGTGGCGTGGGCATCCTGCCCGCGCGCGCTGGGCGGGAGCGGGACGCTCCCCAGACAGCGGGCAAGATGCCCGCGCTACGGACGTTACCTCCGGGACAATTAAAGCTTGAAGAAGATCGCGCGCTTATACAGCCAGTAGCACGCGTACCACATCACTGCCAGCACCGTCGAGGCTTGCGTTACGGGAGCGAGCTTGCCAATGAAGTTGTAGTGGAATGTGAACACGCCGACCGCCCGGTCCAGCCACTCAAACAGAACCTCACTCACAAAATAGATGAATATCGAATTCATCCCCACCACCACCAGCGGAAAGGTCCATTTCCGATATCCCATCATTTCAATGACCAGGTAGAACCCGATCAACATCAACAGCACCCATCCGAGGCTGTAGAGAATGAACGAGGCGGTGCAGAGCTGTTTGATAAAAGGAATCCAGGGATGCAATGCAAACGCGAGTGCAAAGGACAGAATCATGCCGCCGGCCAGCTTCTTTAAATTGCTTGCGTGCGCTTTTGAGGCCATCAGCATGCGCCCCACCCACGCCCCGGCGAGCGTCCACACCGTACTGGGAATGAAATTGAGGGTGGAGTAGGCCGGGTCATAGTCATAGTGAAAAATGGCGCGGTCCACCCTCAGGCCGATGTGATTCCGCGGCGAAAAAGGCCCGTCAGGTCCTGGAAACGCGAAGAACAGGGCGGTCCATCCCGCCAGCAGCGCCACCGCGGCCACCGTCTGATAGCGCCAGCGCCACTGCATGATCAGGTAGGTAAAAAAGTAAGTGAACGCGATCTGCGAGAGGACATTGATCAGTTGCGGCTTGATTCTGCCAGCGTCCACCCAAATGATGACCTGACTCAGAATGATGAGGTGAATCGAGCGCACCAGGACGTGGCGCAAGTTATCGCGGTCGGTGGCGCCTAGCTCCTTGCGGCGGCTCAGCGCAAACGGCATCGCCACCCCAACCATGAACATGAAGGAGGGTTGAATCATATCCCAGAAAACCCCGCCTTCCCAGGGAACGTGATCGAACCAATGCGCAATGCGGCCCCAGGTGGGATCACCCTGCAATCCGGAAAAACCGAATCCGCGGGAGGCAAGCACAACCATGATGAAGCCCCGGAAGGCATCCAGCGCCAGATAACGCTTTCTTCCGGGGCGAACTTCGGGCGACGTTTCCCCCGCTGTCGTCGCCGCGGCGTCTGTAATCGGTGTCACCGTCATCCTCCCAGCGAATCTCGCCCGGGATTTCATTCCCCTGACAAGTTCACTTTTGATCGATACTTACGCGTCAATCCGTCATCGCAATTTGTGGGTTCACGTCGTGGCCCTCGGATTTAAGGGTCTCCCAGCGCCCGATCGACTCGTGTTCCCAGGCATCTAACTCTTGAATGGCATTTTGCTCCACAGCAGGCCTCCGCCTTACGAAAATTTACCAATTGCCACCCCACCACATGTCGCGCGTGCTCTGTATGACGCAAGCGCGAGCGTGGGAGGATTGTTGTCATCTAGTTCGATGCCAAGCGGCTTCTAACGGATTTGGGGCTGAGCAACGGTTTCCGAGGAACAGGCGCTTGCCGTGCCAGCCAAGAGTGGATAGTGCCACGGAGGGGGGCGCGAGCCTGCAAGCCGCTTTGACCGACAACAGCCCCGCCCGCGCGAAAGGAACTTCACGGCCCGGTCCGTCTGCCCGAGATTCGCCTCAAAGCTCAGAGGCAGCTTGCCATAGGTCGCATCCAGTCGGCTAACTGGCGCGGCAGCGGCGGGTTGCCCCGGCCGGTGGATGGGAAAATTTGGCTTGAGGTTTAATGAGAGAAGCCCGATCAAAACGAAAAGGAAACACACGGCCGAGTGCCGCCCCACAGTCACCCCGCGCCTGCCGGGAGCCCTGAGAGCGCAGCCCATAAACACCTCCGCCCCTGTTGGAAGAGGTCCATTATAATTCCTTGTAAGCCTTTCTCGAAACGAAATATCCAGGTCGTGGTACAGTTTGTCGAAGCGGCGAGTTTACCCCGCCACTCGGCGACATAAAGTCGCCTCTAAAC